>Ga0214542_1004499_pt1 | contig 27609 bp, 21 predicted proteins | sample CNSS1metaG_FD_160096 | JGI IMG/M metagenome (GOLD analysis project Ga0214542, IMG submission 160096) | Root nodule microbial communities from cowpea collected in UCLA plant growth center, Los Angeles, California, USA - CNSS1 | ecosystem: Host-associated > Plants > Roots > Nodule | place: USA...
CAATTCAACCCCCCCCCCCCCCCTTCTTGATGTCGTTTGTCTAATAGTGTCAACTTGGACCAAAGAGTTGAGTTGGGTCGCCTTAAGCCGAAGGCTGAAACAAATAGGTCTAGGTCGAAGGTCAAGAAGAACTAATGTAGGGTTAAGGCCAAGACTAGCCGTCCTAGGCCAAAAGTCGAGTAGAGTCGACTAGGGCTGAAAACCGAGACTCGTCGACCAAGTTCAAATGACAAGACATGCCATCTCGGGTTGAAGGTCAAGATGGTCCTCCCAACCAATGGTTGAGTCGAACCATCGTGGGTTAAAGGTCGAGACTAGTTCTCCTAGGTCAAAGGTCAAAACTAATCATCCTAGGCAGAAGGTCGAGATGACAGACCTTGGGCAAAGGTCGATTCAAGCTGAGTTTTAGTTTTCACAGGGATTATTGGTTATGTGTCTAATAATATATTTCAAAAATATAAATATTTTTTTCATGTTTTGAAAAAAAGAAACCACGAGCTAGATCTGACCCATATAATTTTTGTTGGCATTTTGACCTTAAAGGTTTTTTCAATAGAGAGATTATTGACTTTACGGGCTTTTGTGGTCCCGATCCATGTTAGTCATGGCCAAAACTCTATGGTTGAGTCAAATTATAGCTCTACCTATATGTCTCGTTACATATTGCTTCACGGTATGGTAATTTGGGTAGGTCATATTTAATAAGTACTCTTTGCCTTACTATTACTTCATCCATATCTCTTTGTGCCCTAATAACAGTACTAGGGTTTGTTAACATTTCAGCCAATGCCCATTCTATGATGCTAGTTAATGTGTTTGTGCTTGCAGTGAACAAATTCTTCACGGTAAAGGATACATCTTATGATTAGAAAAAGGAAAGAAAGTCAGATGATAAACATTCTCATTCCACCATCATCTCCTAAACTCCTTACACTCCAACTCTTTGTTTGAACATATTCTCTGGCTAAGTACCACTTGCCTCACCATATTAGTGATGGCACAACTCAACAAATCACCCACACCACTAATTCTCCTTCTTTGGCACAGTCATGCATGGCTTTTAGCATGTGTTTCACCTCACTTGCTCTCATTAAGGGCCCTCCCACCAAGCATGCATTGGTTGGCTAGCTTCCTAAGGGGCTTCCATTTGGGTCCATAGTTTGCAAAAACTAGGAATTGTGCATGGGGGCTTCTCCCTGCACCCCCAAACCTCCTCCTGTACCCCCAATAATTACCCTTTTGACCCTCTATTTTCTTGTCCCCCAAACCAACTCCACCGCTTCCTTCTCCTCCCACTTCTCCTTCTCCATCTTCTCCTCTCCCTCCTGCCCCTCCGGCGAAGGCCTCGCCTTCCTCATCGCCTCCTCCACCCACTTCCCCGCCCTCTCCATGGGCCTCCCCCAGCCCTCCCCCAGCTCAACCTCCTTCGTCGTCGACCCCTCCCTCAGCGACATCAACGACAACCACGTTTTTAATTTTAATTTTTTTTAGAAACGGATTTCGGAATCTGTTTCATACTTTTCTGAAACGGATTCCGATATCCGTTTCACAAATTTTAATATTTTTTTTGTGAAACGAATTTCGGAATCCATTTCAGAAAAGTATGAAACGGATTCCGAAATCCGTTTCACAAATTTTAATTTTTTTTTCTAGAAACGGATTTCAGAATCCGTTTCATACTTTTCTGAAATGGAATTTGAAATTCGTTTCATACTTTTTTGAAACAGATTCCGAAATCCATTTCACAAATTTTTTTTTTGTGAAACGGATTTCGGAATCCGTTTCATACATTTCTGAAACGAATTCTGAAATCCGTTTCACAAATTTTATTTTATTTTTTTGTGAAACGAATTTCGGAATCCGTTTCATACATTTCTGAAACGGATTCCGAAATCCGTTTTACAAATTTTAATTTTTTTCTAGAAACAGATTCCGAAATCCGTTTCATAAAAAAACATGAAAATTTATAAAACGGATTTCGGAATCCGTTTCATACTTTTGATTAGGGTCAAAAGTGTAATTATTGGAGGTACAAGAGAAGGTTTGGGGTTGCAGGAAGAAGTACCCATTGTGTATTGTACCCCAAATGGGTTGCCGCAGAAATAGTGGGCCTATTTAGGAAATTATGGTCCATGGCCTTCAGGAATGCTTGGGCTGCACCTAGGCTTGAGGATACAACCGTGTCACTTCTTTTGGTAAACTTTCAATCTCATGTTGAGGAAAGCCTTTCTCCCTCTCATTTTCAAGCTTAGGGTTCGAAGTGGTTGTTGGAATCGAAATTTGACTCGCCCAACCGTAAGCTGTTGTTCCTTATTGGGTGTCTGTCGTCGTTGGTAGTCGATCTAGTTATGGTTTGTTCATGGCATTTTGGTGTGTCGTTTTGGTTGTGTTCGGTCTTTGCATTTGGTAATAACAACACTTAATATTAAACAACTGAATTATTCATTAAAGTGCTTAGGTATAAAGAAAAAGCCAATACACACCAAGGGATCTAATCCCAGTAGAAGGTTAGCTCTGTGTATTAATGTAGTTATTCGTGTTATGTGTTATGCACAAAACAACGTATGTATAGAAATTTTCCGCAATATCTTGTATTAGACTCCTGCACCACATAAGTTAAAATTAATATTATTTTTTTTATTAATAGTGTGAAATGGAGGGCAAAACAAAGTGTCAACACACCGGGATCCCTCACAATTTGTCAATTTAGGAATGGTTATTGATTGTCATTTTAATTTTAGGGGCAAGAGTGTTAGGTACTTAGGTTAGTTCACGTGCCCTCCTTAGAGTGTAGTCAAAGAAAAATAGGATTTTGTGTAAGAAAAACAATATTAGAGGTCCATTGTTTACTTGTCGTCTTCTTCTTAGATTCGTACATGCTTAAAATTTGGTAAACCCTTGCAGGATGAAGAATTTACAACAAAAAAAAAAAAGCTTTCCTCATCTATGAAAGCTACTTGCATATCCTCAATAATCAACACATAAAATAATGGACCTATTCGACGTGTCATAGTTCAGCTATTGGAATTGGACAAGATTCTTCATTTTCCAATAGTCAAACATAGGTGTAGAGAACTCTTCTGCATCCTCATAAATCCAACGTCTACTCCTCGTACGAGTAACACCAACATATAGTTGCTTCAGTTCTGAGCACAAAACGCTTTGATTTGAATCTTGATCAAAATATCCTCGAGAGTAGGTTTGTATTCCTACATGATGTTCCTTCATATAGTCAAATATCACCCTCCATCTCCTTTGCAGAGGTGAAGAGGTAAAGAAGTTATACAACAACACATCCTGAGATAACCAGAAAGAAACTTTAGAAAAACAGAGTAAGAAAAAACAGGAGTAAAACCAATCAAGTTCTATGGTGCCACCAACCTCAAATTCAAGACCCTTCCAAAACGGTTAAAACAAGAGCTTATTTTCCAACAACTCGAAGCACTTCTTCTCGTGCTAAATTATCTCTCACCAAAATTACACCCTTGCATGTACTTTGTCCAAAAGCTTTCAGAAGTGAATTTGCATCATTTCTTGATCGAATCACAAGTGGGATTTTCACTACTCTCAAACCAGTCTCTTCTTTCAACATGTCTATAGAATGAGGAAAGAAATGATGAAGAATTTCAATGATACTTTGTGACAACTGCAGAACCTCAGCATTGGTGCAAAAGTTCCGACTCAGTACAAAAATATCTGAAATTCGTCCTTTCCCCTTTCTTTTGTCATGATTCCAGCTCTCGGATTCTGAGACAAACTTCCTGTAGAAAATGGATCTTACATCTTGGAATCTGAAATCAATTCCCCTCCCCATAGTCTGTGCTGTATCTCCACAAAAAACAAAACCTTCTTCTACATTGCTGCAAATATATTTAAATAAAGCAATCTGAGCCATTGTCAGATCTTGCACTTCATCTATGAATACAAAATTCATTTGATCACCCTTGTACCTCTGATCCCTCAGTCATGAATCACTATATCAGCCAAATCAAAATCGCCAATTTGAATATTCTTTTTTTCATAGTTTTGAAATATGTCATATATCATTATTCTTGTCTCTATGCTCAGACATGAAGTTCGGTTTTCAGATATATCACAGTATTCGTCCATGCTTAACTTACCATGCTCGATCGTTCTTGTACCACCTTTTATGTGTGACATTATTTCAGTAAACTCTAGATAAGAATCCAGAGTTTTACGTAGCTGGACATTGAAGTGCGGCCAATATAATGACTCAAACTTTTCATAGTTCACTTCCTTCATCATGAAGGTTTTCAACCTTGAACCAAGGTTCACATTATGAAATCTATCAAAATAAGAATTTCCCAATGTCACATCTAGCATCAGCAAAAATTTACGAAATGTTATCACAAGCGGATATAAATCGCATGAAAGACCGTCAAAGGAATCTGGGATATTCTTAAATTGGTCTGCAGTATTTTCAGCTAAGGTGCTTCCTTCACCTAAGGACCTGTGGCGCATCAAAAATTAAAATTTAGTAACCATAATAAAACAATAAAAGGCTTCTTAGTTCAATGAAAGTAGATGAGCACCAATAGAATACCTTCAGGAACTCAGCTTTCTCAGATATAAAATCAAATAGACGACATAAATTAACCCAACATTTAATATTATTACAATATTTATCAAACAAAAACATTAGAAACAACAATCTTAAAGGTAAATTCACTATCGAACTTCATCCATTTGTTGCTTTTACGGTCTATAGTCAGGTAATAATAGCATTACCCTATAGCATATATCAAAACTCTTTTGTATATGAAACTGGTGAGACTACTTATAACTTTCTACTTTAGTTGAAAGTTTAAAAAATCATAATGTGATATGAAATCAATAATCTGATAAAAGGGTCTATACCTACAAGCCTTTATACACATTCAATTTCCATCGTCATTTTTACCTTTATGAATAAAGTAAAAAACAATAGGTTATCAAACGATATAGTATTATGACAGAATCCAATCTACGTACCTTTTCAACAGGGAAACACGATGTTGGACCTTCTGGCATAGTTCAGCACTCAAAGTTACAAATAGCTGTTTTAGGACTGGTCTCTCTGTCTCAGTAGCAATCTCGTTGGACTGTTCCAGATTTGCATAAATTTCAGATCCGTAGAACTGTTGAACTCCCTTACTGTGCAATATCTCACTTTGAAGAAGCTTAGTGATCAAAACTGTGGTTTTTCCCGTACCACTACGACCAAGTACAAATGTACTCTTTGAGAAGAGAATGATGTTTCTCTGCTCATGAGTTACCTCGTACGGAAGATCCACTTCTTGACTATCTTGGCCATGAACCATATAATCTTTCGAGATTGAACAGTACTTCATCAACAACATACACTCTTCCTGCTCAACCCTTGTTTTTTCGGCTTCATTTGTATCATCATTGCCATTTTCATCATTATGAACATTCTCAAATTTTTGGATATTGGCTGAAAGTTGCCAATTCAATGGAAATTCTATGCCCCTGTTCACAATGGGAAAAGACCAAATTCCTTATCAGTTAATGAAATAAGAGCTTAAACGTTTTTAAATTAATGCAAATGAAAGCACTCACGCAAGATTATTTGTTCCTTTCTTTTTGCACATCCTAATATATTCATCAGTGTATCTTCTGAACACTTTGTCCAGGCGTTGGGCCAACTGTTGGATATCTTCTAAATGTAGTATGTCCCATATCTTCAAAACCTGAATATACCTTGAACCTTTGACTATTTCTATTGAACAAATAACATAGTTATTTTCAACCTTAAACTTCTTCAAAATCTGAGATGATGTTTCACAACACAAGTCCACATTAATCCATTTGGGTATCCATCCACTGGAAAGCCTTTCAAGAAGGTTAATAACCCTATTCTTGGTCACTTCAGATTTTAGCCGTTTGAATGACCTCAAGAATTTGTCACTAAAATAAACCTGCAGATACGTACATAGAAAATCAATGTAAATTAGTCGGGCATAAATGGCTTCAACTTGGAGTAAACAACAAGGATTTATTTCAACTATATTTAATTTTAATGAGTCATCAAATATCAAACATCGATTACTTCAGGAAATGCTTTTGGTAGATTATACGCTAGATGTTGTGCATTCAGATATTATAATGAAAATAACCATTGAAGAAGTTGCTAACAACACATTACCAGTGCAACACAAGAAAAAAAGTGAGAAATGTAAAAGTACCAGTGAACAATCAGAAGTTAATAAAAGAACAAGTATAAAAAATAAGTCGAGGATAATATACCTTCCATAATTTGCTCCTGAACAGGACACTATTTATATCAAGCAAATCATCAAACTGATCTGCCTCTTTCTTGGAATCCAATATAGCTTTCGTAGTTTCCTCGTTTTGGTCGGCGTTAAAGAAGCACTTACGTCTCTTGGCATCAAGCACTATTGCATTCCAAACATTTACAGTGTTTGTAATAGCCCATTCATTCCCCAAAATCCACAAGCAGTGTCTGCAAGATATCAAACGAAATGCAGTTTTTCAGTTAATATGATACCCTAAGAAACAAGTAATTAAGACTGCAATAAATAGAAAAGTTAATAGCAGAAGATGTACCTAGCCCTTGTAAGAGCAACATTAGTCCTCTGCGGAGAGGAAATGAACTTAAGATATGATCTACTGCTTGTTCTTACAGTTGATAACATGATAATATCCTTCTCCCCTCCTTGAAAACCATCAACAGAACTCACAACGACATTAAATCTTTCATCACTTTCATAAATCTTTCCAAGTTTCTCTTGAATTACAGCAACTTGGCCAGCATAGGGAGTCACAATACCGATGCTGAATTCATGTTTTGATGTCAGCCATGCTGCTTCAAAGAAAAGGTAGCCCTTTATTCAAATTCAGACAGCATGGATTGTAAAAGCACTGTCTTTCTGTTTTCGGTTTCTGTCTACTTGAATTAGTGAATATACAAGTGAAAATAATAAAGTTAATCTTTTCACACTAAGGTGAATCAAATTATTAATTTTAGTTAATACTACCAAGACAAGTAGAATTTCGTAGTTAGAAACCATGGAATAAACCATCTAAATCCTCTATTCAGAACTGAACTTCTGTCAAATAAAGAAATGCAGACTAAAATATAGCAGATGTTTTTTCAAAAAGGACGTGTTATTGCATTGCCATCTAAGGTCTAGCACCAAAGACAGAAAGAATAATAAAAAGGCAATAAAAAGATCTTAGAAATTACTGTCGAAGATATTAATAGAAGACAAACTCTTGTGTAGATTTTTTAGTATTGTCATGACAACTGCAACCTTTGCTAAATTTTTGTAGCTCCTTCCTTCATCATCAAATTGTTCTTTACCTCCAACTAAATTTATAAAGGAATAAGGACTAAACATTGGTCCTGGGAGGTATGTCTTCCCAAAGTCATGTCTTTTCACATTTGGTGCATCCTGAATTTTGTTGCAATAGAAATGAGAAATTGGGAAAGAACTTATTTCCGGGTGCATCCTGTGCTGCACTTTTAGGAGAGACTTTTGGTAACCTAACGAACTCAATCTTTCAAATAAGCTCCTCCCAAAACCAGCTTCCTTAGAAACCTTGTACACAAAAATTAAGTACAAATGAAATTAGAAATAAATGATAGAAAAAAATAATTCTCTGATAGAAACAAATAATATATGCTTGAAAGTGATTACATACTATACTTCTAACCATTGATGGCAGTTGAATTAAACGCATTATTTGACATTTTAAACGCATTTTATGATAATAGTTGAGTTAACATTGAAGCGAAAATATGTCGTAAACAATTCAAATACTATCATAAAATGCGTTTGAAACGTCAAATAACAAAATTTAGTTAAAAAACTAAATTCATACATTTTTAAAGATGAAGGACTAAATTGGTCAAAACAATACTTTCGCCAATTTTTTTATTATTGAGAGTTAATTGAAATCTTAAATAACTAAGATCAACATTAACATAATTTTTAAGGAACAAATACTATGAATTGAAGATTACACAAGCATACCCAACTAAAGATTCTAAGATAAACAAGAGACAAATCTCACTCTTTCGAGTTACATTTTGTATGCTTTGCAATATGAGCAAAGTGTTTCACTAATTCAAAGATTACATTGTTTTTTACTAATGAATACAAAATGATTTCCACACATGTGTACATTTCTTAAACCCTACAAGAAGACAACTACAATATACAATACCCTATTGCATATGGGAAAAACTTTTTCAAAATAACTAAGAAATACAAGAACAAAAGTAGAAAAACCTACACATGATGATAGGGAAGTCTCGCCAATAACATTAGACACCATTAGCTTTAAGATTTCCAAAACTCAACCAAGATCTTCTCAAGAGTTGAATAATCCTTTTGTTTTCAAAAAACACTACAAATTCAACTCCAATAACGTGCTTTTCAAAAGTGTATAAAATTGCATATTTTTACATTAAGCTTAATGTTGTTTTATAGATATATCCTATGATATATTTTGTAAGTTTTGCAATGGTTGAAATTCCAAGAAGGGCGGGTTGAATTGGCTAGTTAAAACATTTAGGAAATCTTTAAAGGCTAAAAACTATCTTTAATTGAATCAATTCGATCACCAAGTTTGGATGCAAAAAGTTCCTAGACAGTATACTTTCAATCGATCAAAAACATAGTTAGTCGATAGATTTTACTAGACAGATACTATACTGGTATAATCAATCGATTGAATCAGAAAAACAATCGAATGAAATACTGGGAAAATACAGAAATGTAGATTTGCTATTTGGAGCAAGAACAATGTGAAAGAACAATCAAGACATGTTCTAATTGATTATGCAAACATGCTCAATGCTACAGATGCCACCAAAACACTCAAGAATATGAAAAAGATGGTTTAAATCCAAGTTCTTTAAACTTTAAATGATAATGCAAGAGAGACGGGTTAGAGAAAAGATTGGAGCACAAGATTTTTATATTGGTTCACTCAAACATAAGCTACATCCAGTTTGTCAAGGCAACCTAAGCATGACTTTGCACTATTTCAAAATATTTACAAAGTTTACACTTTTACACTTTCAAAATAAGCAATACACACACAAGTCTCTTGAATCACACAAGAATCATGACAGCACACCAAAAAACCTCTTGCAAACCTGAAAAACCACCAAGCACACACACAAAGCTTGAGAAAGATCAAACCTCAGTGGTAGAACAACCCTGCCTACCACAAACACCTTATCCAAGCTTCAAACACAAGCAAAAAGCTCCAAGAATTGATCCAAGATCAATCTTCAACAGCTACAATCTAAATAATCACAAAAGAGAGAGGATTCCAAGGTTTCCAGAATAGTTTCACACTCAAAGATGGTCTTATTACCTCTCTTTCAAAAATCACAAACACATGGATGCAATGCATGATCCTAAAATTAACTCTGCATCAATGCTCCAAGGATCTAATTCTATTGTTGATAAGAGGTTTCTCTATGAAAAATATGAATAAGAGTTTTAAGAAGGGGAAGAGTCCTCAACCAGCCAGATAGAGGATGATTTTTTTAATCACATTGTCTGGGCTCCTAGAATATGGCGTCCTTGGGGCTTTCTATTTGATTGCATGATTGAATTGAAAGGTCCAATAATTTGGGATTTCCCTCTTGAGCTAGGTCATTTCAGGATAAGTAGATCATTTATGATGAAGAGGATGAGCTTCAAGAAAATGGTTCAGAGTTCTTGCAAGGTGGAACCATGTAGTACCATACACAAGACAGATCTTCCAAAGAACAAGGCTTTTTTCGAATAAGCCAATTCATGTAGGACCCCACGAATCCACTCTTTTTCCTATTCAAATATCAACCTTTTATCTTTGTGTTTTCACATCGACAATTCTTTATATTTATATATATATATATATATATATATATATATATATATATATATATATATATATATATATATATATATATAAACAAAGACCTAGATGAAGAAGATGTAAGAGATTATATAGAGAAAAAAATCAAGTGTTTAAATATTGTCAAAATCATTCTTGAAGACAAAAGAGAAAAGAGAGAAATACTTTATGATCATATATTGTCATATCCATCTCGTTAGAGAGTGTTATTGAATTAAGTGAAACCATTATATATCTTCACTATGTGAAATGAACCCTATGAGCATTATTGTAACTGTTCTGTGTGAGCTATTATCTTTATTGTAATTGTGATTTCTTGATCTTAGGGGAGAATAAAACATCATACTTATAAAGGTTTGTACTCTTTCTCCTAGAGAAGATAAACTCATGATACTTGAAAAGATTGATACTCATGATACCTAGAGAGGTTGACACATGTTGTAACCTAGAGAGATGGATATTCATGCTATTTAAAGGTGTTGATTAGTGAATTTCTTAAATAGGTGACTTAGGAGACTATATGTAGCCTTAGGTGGAGGTGAACTAGTTTAAATTCCAGTGTGCATTCTTCTCTTCCTTACTCCTTGCTTTATTTATGTCTGCTATATTATGTTTATATGAAAAGATATCTAAATGTGTATAGGCTCTATTCAAACCCCTTCGCCTTTTAGAGCCACTTTGCACCAACAATTTCCATTCAAAGTATTGAATGTAAAAATGTTGATTTGCAAAATTAATTGCCTCCATTTCAAAGAGCTATTAACACTCATGCTGTGATGATGGAGAAACACAATATCTAAAAAAGATACAGAAGATCATGTAAAATAAAAATTACGATTTAATCCTTAAAAAACGTCTTAAAAAATGAAAAGAGAGATAAGATATTTAAATCGTCTTAAACCTCGATTTCTAAACGATATGAAGCTATTGAACGCAGTAGGAACATATAGAATTCTTGTTATAAAGGTCAATGAATTTGTATCGTTGAGAACTCTATTAAACTACAATGATGGATGGTGGAGAATATTTAGATTAAATCACAAATCGTATGCCTAATTGATTTCTCTTCCATTTCTTAAATATCTCGTTGTCTTTATTTTATCAAATAACCAGTCAAAAATAGCCTGCCTGATTTTGAGTGTAATTATTTTTTAGCTCTTTATAAATTTGATTGTGTTGTGAAACACAAATTATGTGTACCATTCTGATGTAAAGTATGTTTACATTTGGAGGACTTTTGCATAAAGTGTCTCCTAAAAAACTATAAACCGTGAATTAAAAAGATAAAAAAAAAAAAACTATCTTTTATCAAGCTAAATTGAGGATATCTACCCTAAATTTGAGCAATGGTTTAACATTCAACAATTAATTATTTACAGAAAAGGAAAGGTGCGAAGAATGGTGAACCATGATTTTTTGCCCTACTTTTACTCTTGTTAGAGTTAACGAAGACACATGAAGCTTCAAATACCTCATTTCCATTGAACCCTCTTTGTGGAAGGGACATCTTTAACATTGATCTGAAACTCCTAACTCTACATCCCATTGACATGCAAGTTCCCACCCTCCATACTAGGGCATAGACATCTTCAAAAGGTGGTGTTATAAGCAAACATATTTTGTTAAAAATCCCAATTCCAAGAGTCAAGTTCACAACTTGAATCACCCATGGAAGGAAGGGAGGTAAGCTTCTCGATGAATTATGGTGGATTGGGGGTGGGAGCCTAGAACTTCTTTTTTCAAAAATAGAAAGTGGACTCCATTTTTTTATGAGAAATTTGAAATTAATGGTTATTGCAACAATAAGTGGTTAATGGAAAAATAAATAGACAAGATTTAGGATCAACATTACTTTTGTGTATAAAAATGCATGCACGATATTCTTTCAGTGGAAAACTTCTACTCCTTCCTTCCCTCTCTTTTTATTGTCCAATTTTTAGAACAATTCTTCTTATTTTATGTCCTTTTTGAAGATCAATCCAATATTACTTATTTTTATTTTAATAATTGTGTTCTTACTTTTCATTCAATCTTTAAATAATTTGCATTTATGTACTTATTGTAAAATAGAAATAATATACATACTCATGACAATATCAGGATGGAAAAATTATATATATAAACTTGAAAGATAAATGAAAGGGAATGAAAAAGCAGAGAGCTACTTACCTATACAAGTCTTAGGAAGCATACAATTAGTCTCATGGCCTTGGCAAACTTTAGAATTTGATGTTGTATTTTTCCATGGCAAAACAAGAGGTGTAAATATTTTTATAATTTAATCTTCGATTGTTTTAGAATTAGTTATTATCATGCTTCTATCTTTTGACATCTTAAAATATTCTCGATATATTGGAAAGGAAAAGGCTTGCTTTGTTTAGAAAAGAAAATCGACACATAGAATTTTCTACAATTTTAATGCACCAAGATCTTGGTCTCTTCATACTTTATAGCATTTTTATTATAACAGTGCCCTATCTTTGGACAGATAAGAAAAGTGAAATGTATCATATAGTTCATGAATATAACATAAGTGGTACTATATATTAATTAACTATGAAAAATACATATTTGACCTTGGTTGAACTTTTTCATTATTTGTACAATATTTTTATTTCAGAAAATTATTAAAATATTAATATGGGCTTTATGAATATATATTTTCAATATGATAAAGACAGTTGCAAAAATATAAAAAATGTCATATTATTTCATCAATTGTTGATATAATGCATTGTATCATTTACGTATATGTAAATGTCATTTTTACTTTAAAAATTAATATTTTCAGGGGTCTACTGTACTTTCCTTTTAGTTTTATGTCTACATCATTACTAATTACTGATAGTGGTAATCTGTAATTTTTATTTTTTATTTTATTTTACTAAATGTCTAACCAAACTTTCTCTCAATGCAGCAAGGTTCCTTCTCAGTATGATCTTATCATGTTGTCAAGTATGAAAGACAATAAAAAACTCAAAACATGGGAATCTTTCGCATTAAAACTTGGTCAATAAACCTTTTAGAATGGGAAATGAATCCCATTTTAATTTTTTTTTTCTTGTTCACTTAAACCAAACTACATAAACTTCCAGTAATAATATTAACTTATAGGACCATATATTATGTTCTTTCCATTACCTTCTGTTTATGTCTATTGAGCTTGTGTTGGTTAATGGGCATTGATTATTTAAGGGGGCATTAACCAATACAAGGCCATGATGATTGAATCCTATTAAATTTTCGTGTGCATGAATTTGTTTGTATAAATTATGCTTATAAAAAAAAACAAATAGTATATTTTTTTATAATTTTTTTTATCAGACAAAGTTGGATAATAAATGAAGAACACTTGAAGTGTTTTAATCTTTTACAAAAAATATCCTAGGCAACACGTTTTATAGGTACCAACATTGCAACAGTTCAGAGTAAACCTATTAGAGAGTTGATCTAGAGACAATATATACTGCTAAGAAAACACAACCTCAATTATGTTCCCAGGTTGTACATAAATTTAAATTGTAGGTAGCTAATAAAAAAGCTTATGCACATTAACTTATAATTCAACATTTTAATATTCAATAGAAGTCTATTATTCATTTCTTATAAATGTTTGTAGATAAATAACTCTGTATATGTTAGAGTTTGATTGAAACCCTGAACTTGTATTGGTTAATGTGCATTGATGAGGGGGTATTAACCAATACAATTCAAAGGGATTCAATAACTTTATTCTCTCTCTAAATTCATATCAATGAACTTTGTTATATGCATTTTAAAAAACTGAGAAAGAAAGTTACTAAGATGATCCTATTTTTCATTATTTTATGCAGAAAAAACCTACAAAGATGTCTGTGCCTCAATTTGGAGGGTGGGAACATAAGGCACCAGGAGTGCCCACTGATTATTCAATTGTGTTCGGTCAAGCAAGGGAAAACAAAAAGACTCAGAAAACTAATTTAGCTGAAGTCAAACGTTTAAGCCTTGGAAATGAAAGGGATAACCTAAATGGAAACCATCGTCATGGAAATGGAAATGGAAATGGCCATGGGCATGGGCATGGTCATGATCATGCTCGTGGTCATGTACATGGACATGGACATGGAGCTGGACCTAGTCATGGGCATGATAAGGAAGATTCTCCTTCTACAGTGAGTCCTTAATCCTTGATTACTTTGCTATTAAAGTTAGTTTATCATTTATGTTTATTATTACTCTTTGAATTTTTGTTCTTAAGACTTTGACTTTCAATTATTGTGTTATCTATGTTTTTTTTTTTTCAAATATTACACCTAGTTTTGATCCATGTCCCCTTAATCAATGCACATGATCAATAATAGGTGTAATGTTTTCAAAGTAACAAATGGAAAATAATTTTTCCTTTTCTCTATGTTATAATTACAATTCTCTTGATCTCACTATGATAAGTTTATGGACACTAAAATGAATTACAAACCATAAATATAGAAATAAAAGGTAAAGAAAACAAAATGAAGAAATATGTGTATAAGTTAAGGCAGAATGTTCAAAGGTAACAAAGCAAAGTATAGTATGATTAGCTCACTAAAAAGATGTCAAAGACCTATTAACTTGTACCCAATACAGGCTAGAAATCATTGTTACCTTAGGGTTGGATTAAAAAGCTACAAAAATGAGAAAAATATAAAGAAAAAAATATTAAAATTTTTGCTTTGAAAAATCAACTTAAATTTTAAAATTTAGGTACAAAATGTAGAATATATAAATATAATGAACCAAATTAAATTTTAAATATAAAGTTTTGTATTAATATTAAAATAGTTGAATTTATAAAATAAACTAATATCAATAACAAATATACCTTTTTAATTTTGTAGAAACAATTAAAAGTTTTAAAATATTACATGACGTGAATATAAGCTTAAGATTAATAAAATGTTCTTTTCTAAAAAAATAAAAATAAAATAAGAAGTCAACATATTTTATCTATCGTATTAAGTTGGAAAGACAAATTAGTGAATTCAAAAATATAGTCCAATCCACCACATTTTTGTCAAGTTAACTTGACCAACTTAATCATCTTTACATATATATATATATAGTAATTAAGAATTTTTCTAATGGAAAAGTTAATGTCAAAAGCCATATTTAAATATTGGGTAAGTATGTTTTAGTCTCTAAACTTATACAAGAAGTAGGATTCATTTTTATATTAATCTTTGATATATTTTTGTCCTCAAACTTTACAAATGAATGAACATAATCCTTTTAACTTGACCATGATAACTTTTTTTAAGTGTTGAATGATGTTTCGACTGATATTTGAGTTGTTTATACTATTTGACACATTTCAACTCTAATGTCAACTTGAAACACCATTTAACACGTAAAAAAAACTTTATTGTTTTAAAAAGACTATATTAATTCATTTTTAAAGTTCAAAGACCAAAATGTATCAAAGTTTAAGACAAGAATGAATTTCAATTTTACATATAAGTTTAGGAACTAAAACATACCTAACCCTTTAAATATCTATTGAAAGAAAAAAAATCATGAAAAAACTAGATCAATACTTAAGAAAGGAAAAGAGTAATAACAAAATTATGAAGAATAAGAAGGCTTTCTTGCAGCTAACAAAATCATAACCTATAAAATTGGAAATTCTAATATAAGAAGTTCTCAATCCTATCATTGGTTATCCTATCAACGGAAGAGTAAGTTATCAAAACTATATATTATTATCTTATCAACACAAAAGTTGCATACACATAATGAAAGATCATGGACGAGCATAAATATAAACACTTTCTCCATCTAATTAGATGTCAAGGCATAATATTTCTAGGACGAAAAGCAAAAAGAACAAGTTGAGTTAACTTCAAGTCATATAACCCACATTAGTTAAGATGATCAACATTGTCCATCACAAGAGTAAGGACCACAATCTCAATAGTTAGAGCATAATAAATATTGATGTAGGTTGAAAAGTAATGGAGAAATTACCTTGACTATTACGAAAGAGATCATCATAAGAGACAATATTAAAGTTACTACAAGAAGCACCATTTGTATTCCCTTTAGTACAATTTGTTAAAAGAGGAAACCAATTGGCTTCGATTATCCTCGGTGCAAAAGGAAGAAATAAGAATGTAAAAGAATTTAAAGAAAAGAAAATCATTCATATCATTACCTTTAGATAGTCTCCCTCTGATAGAAAATTCAAATTTAATGTAGGAAAACCCTTGACCATGAGGGCAAATTTGTTATCAAACTGTAGAGAATTCTTCATTTTCCAAACCATCCAAATGATTTGGATCACAATAGAGCTCACTATAGTCATCATGGGTTGTGTACGTTGTGCACTCATGAAATCCAATAAATTTGCATCACAAAATTCAACCTTAAAAGGATAATAAAAAACAAGCTAAGTTTATTCTTTTCATCTTACATAAAAATTGCATAAATATACCATTGTAAAAGCACTTTTGTATGCACATAGTCATTAAAAAATATCAGAAGAAATTACAGGTTATTATGCTTAGAATGTGGTTGTCACATGAACAAAGTTGGCATGCCTTTCTATTAGACTCAATGTTCTTTGTTGTGTTTCTACAACCATTGTTGAATTCAACCTTGCTTCCCTTTTCTTAAGCTTCTAGCTCATCATTGTATATAACAAATCTTAGACAATTGTATTAATGATTCAAGTCTCCCCCTAAGTTTATATCTATATAGAGAACAAAAACTTTAGACTATAACATCTAGGTGTTAATTCAAAAATTTCATAAAGCATTGTGTTTCTTGATTCAACATTCTTCTACCCATTTTTCATTAACCAAGTTCTCTACATATATCGTTCCTTTCTGTTTCGTCATCTAAAGTTTCATTCTCTTCTTGCACCCTCTATGTACCAGTCTCCAACATAATACCCAATTTCTCTCTTATTATATTCATTGTAAGTCTTTCATTTTACATTCTGGTACTGTAAAATTCTGATCTTATTGATCTAATACACTGTATAGGGAACATACACCAACATGAAAATGAAAAGTTTACCTTTATATTTGTATGCTTCATTCATGCCCACACTTTTAAATGAGCCATGCTAAATATTTCCCTTGCAAGAGGTTTAGCCTCCCTAAAGATTATATTGTTCCTCTTTGGTTCCAAAAACTTCACATGACAACTATCCACACCCCTCTTCCATATTATATTTTGTTTATGGTTGAGTTCTAATACAGATGAAGAACAAGTGGCTTAAAGTTTCCTTTTAGTCTCTAGACAAGTCACAAGCATCATTGTTTAGTAATCCTCTTTTGCACCTAAGACTTGCTTTCGTAGGCACATCATTTGATATAGCACGCCATACAAAATATTGTGTTGATGGGATGGTTTTTACTCTTCATAAACTATAAAAGAATTGTGAATGTTCTCCATTACAAACTGCTACAAATTTGTGTATGTCATATTAATTGTATACACCTTATCTTCCCCATAAACCCACACCCTATATTATCTCATACCTTATCAAACTTTATCCTTTCAATTTCTTCCGTAAGGTTTTTTCCACTCAAATAATTCTCTCTTCCAACATATGTCCCATCCCATCTATCATCTTCCCACTTCTCACATTCACTTATTTTTAGTTCTTATTTGTTTGAATTTCCATATAATCTATTGTATGAATCCCTAAGGGATTTATCCCTAAGCCATACATCATCCCAAAACATTATCATAGTTCTAACACCCACGTTTTAGGTCACACTCTCCTCAAACTATGTTATATCTTCACCTTATATGTATACCTTATGCAAATCACTCCACCACCGAAACTCCCTTTGCTTACTTTTTCTTCTATCAAGCTTCTTCATGATTCGTATTTGGACTCCAAAATATCCTTTCATAATCAATGCCATTTTATACCTAATCTCCATTTCCACTAATCCAAGTGCTACATTGAACAACGTCATATCTTTAATCCCAAGTCCTCCCTCACCCTTTGGTTTACATAAGGTTGTCCATTTTACACACATGTTATTTTACTCTCATCTGCTCTCCAACCCCATAGGATTTTTCTCTTTACTTTCATGATTTATTCACTAATGAAAGCTTACGTTTTACACAAAGATATATAATATAGTAGAATAGATGGGAGGACAACTTTAGGTATGCATACTATCCCAGCGAAGGATAAGAGTCTTCCTTTCCACCAAGTTAAATTTTTCTTCATTTTTTCCACTTTTGGTTCCACATTTTTTTCTTGCATTTCCCTAACACTTATGCCAAGATACTTGAATGGTCCTTCAATCAAACTTTTGTTCATTCTATAATTCACCTGAGTGGAAATATTTAGAATTGGTGTCACCTTTGTCTATACCCTAAACTCTGACTTTACCCTCCCACTCATTCCTCTTATATTTAGGCTTAGGATGTTCATTTATGATTTTACAACCCCTCTTCCTCATCCCTCTAATAATGCAAATCATAATCCCTTGATTTCAATTCCTTTAGTTTTCTCAATATATTGTCCTCTTCTCTAGTGAACGTTAATCCTAATTCATTTCCGGTTTCCTAAAGCCTACTTGCCTCTAATCTCCTATTTTCTAACCAGTATAATCTATTAAGATTTTAAATCACATTGTCAGATATTAAATTACTCAAGGTTTGTATAACTAACCTGTCTTCCATCCTTTGTTGGTTTTGCTCCCCTTTCACAGTTATGTAAATCAATTATCTCTATTTTTTTGTTGGTTTCACCGATCCAAAATTCCCTGTGTTTTCGGAATGACTCTAGGTCCATTGCAGATTCTTTCATGAGCATCATTGGATTGGGTGGGTCTACATTGTTGTGGTTGTTCGTCTCTATGGGATAAATCAAGCACCAAGTATCATTATAAATAGTTTTTTTGAGAATTGTCTTCCAATACCCAACAAATACTATCATAGAGTTCATTGGTAAACTTAAATAATTATCATCACAAAGATGAAAGTCTATGTCTTTTCAAATGAGGATATTACAAAAGAACATGCTCATATCATGAGAGTCCATGACGAGTACGAATTTAGTATATCTTAAGAATGTTTGATATTATAGAATTTTTTAAGATCAAAATTAGAAATCAAACCGAACCCACCTTTTCTTCTAGGAAACAATTACATTCTTACTATGATTAATATTACTAACCCAATTTTAAAGAACGCTCTAAATCATTTATTATAGAAACTAGTTGAATATGTAAGATATAAAGAATTATACTTGATACCAAGCAAATAACAAGTTGAACGTGTCCATAATAAACAAGAGCTCCCTCTTTTACAAGGACATTTAACATGAATACAATTCATTAAGCCACAAAATGTTTTTGCACATAACTCCTTTAAAAAAAGGTACCATAAGACATGTTAAAGGAAATTATTCATGACCAAAATTAAGGATGTTTTAAGGCATATGGATAAATTCAAATATATAAACTTCCATATAAACTCCATTTAGCAAGACTAACGATCTGACAGAAATCATGACCATATGTGAAGTAGTAATTTGGTATTTGTCCTACAAAAAACAAATTTGTCATTTGCATACAAAACATATAGTTCTTTTGTAACATTAGATCCATGGGAAGAATATGTGTGTTCTTTCAAGTAGGACATGTATTTGTTAAAAACCTCTTTTAGAAAACAAATATGCATGGGTGAAAGAGGACCCCCCTGCCTAACACCTTCTTTTAAAATCCATATAACCTTCTAGGTTATCATTAATAAAGAATGAGAGTCTAGCTAAATGACATTAATCCACGAGTAGAAAATATCATTTGAAGCAATGGTTTTCAATGTGGAAAGATGAAAATTATAATCCAACATCTTAGAGAACAATTTCATATAAAACTTTATGGTTACTTTTTCTCCACTAATGTGTCAATCAAGCATGTCAATAACTTTTGATGTGATATTGGTGTCATCCATTATATCCATACTTTTATAAAGCCACATTTTTAAGGAAGGACAATTCTTCATAGTAATACAAGATAAGAGACCAACCAAAACTTTAGTGATTATTTTAAAACCAAAGTTTGCAACAACAATTAGTCTGAAATCTTGAATTCACTCAACACTCTAAACCTTAGGTACCAGTGAAATAGAGATGGCATTTAGAATAGGAAGAAATCATCTTTATTGACAAAATTGGTTTACACCTTGTGAAGTGTTTGATGGACCTAAGGCATTATTACTATTAAAGTCAAACATAACTACGAAGATTTCTTTGAAATCAAGCACATAAGTGATCATAAACATAGTTATTCATATGAGTAATGACTATATTAATGAGATAATTATCAAAGATAATATTGTTTTAAGTATATGGATCATAGAAGAATTTAATAACATGATTTATTATATTAAATAGAGAAAGGAGAAAGTTGTAAGTAGAAAATATCCTTATAAAATAAATTTAACTAATGGACTATTGATAACCATGTGAAAGAATTTGGAGTTTTTATCATCATAGTTAAACCATTATATACGTGACTTCTCTCTCTAAAAATTTTAAACTTAACTCAATCTCACAATAATTGGTTTGTAATGTAAAGTTTACACCTATTTATATACTATACTTTTCTTTAACCAATATGTGGTATCTTTAACACATCCATATTAAGGACTAGACATCTTGAGCATTAAAGGAGAGGTTGGACATGTTGTAATGCCATATTAGAAAATGGACTTTAAGTCTAACTTAGCCTCACAAACTAGCTTGTAAGTTTAGGTTTTCACCCTCTTATATATATTATACTTTTATCATATTTCAAGTTAATATGGATATTCAACACAACCCCTCATGCCGAAGATTAATCATATTTAATTATAATAGAGGGGCTTCAAATAGGTTCAACAATCATTTGGATATATTCTGATATAATATTTGAAAGTGTAGTGTAAGTCTAACTCAACCTCACAAAACTAGTTTTTAAGGTGATGTTTGTAGACACTTATATACTATAATTTAACAATATCTCTAGTCAATGTTGGATCTCAAACAAATAGCTTCACATTTAAAATTGGTAGTTTATGAGTGATACACGTGAGGATTTGCAGAGATCCTTCATGTGAAATCCTTCATAGTGGCTTTAGGTTGATTGTGAATATTGTTTAATTGATTTTTCTATAGGAGAGTCTAGGAACCAAGTATTCTAAAATTTGATTTAAGAATTGCCTCTACCCCACCAATATTATTACGGAGTTCACCGATAAGCTTAGCTAAAGATGGCTATAAATAAGAAGGCTTGTGACTTTTGAAATGAAGATTAACATTGAAGAAACATGGTTACATCATGGGAGCACAATCTGATTAAGATATTAGCATATGTTATGCACGTTTAATATTACAGGCTCTATTAAGATCATAAATGGAAACGAAACCTAACCCTCCCTCAATAGTTAGCAAACATACCTTCTTCCAAGAAACAAATTAAACTTGATATCACAAAATGAACTTGCTTAATATGTTTAATAATCGACAAAAGATTTCCTTTCAAAGAGAAAATTTAATATGAATCTAATGTACTAAGCCACAAAAATGGTGTACATAACTCTTTTTAAAATAGATACACCTAGATATGTTAAAGGCAATGATCCATGACAAAAAAACAGGATGTTTTAAGGCATATAGATAGCTTAAAGATATAAAACTTGCATAAAAACACCATTTAGCTAGAACTATCAATTTGACTAAAATCATGATCATATCGAAAGTAATAATTGGGTATTTGTCTTGCAAAAGACAAAAATGTAGTCTAGATGGAAAATACAATGTTTTTTATACCTTTAAACATATCATGGTCCTACAAGAGAATAATATATTACCGACGATCATAATCTATTAGCAATAGCAAAAATCCATCGGTAAACATGATTTACCGACGGACAGAAATCATTGATAAAGTGGTCGTCGATAAAGTTTACCAACGACACAAACATTTGTCTGTAAATACCGACGACCAAAAATTCGTTGGTAAATACCCGTCAATAAAAATCGATCGTTAACATTCATCACTAAAATGCGTGATTTGATCTCCTTGTTCCTCTTCCTCTTCTTTTTACTTATTTCATCATCTTTTTGCACTCGCCACCACCGTCACTCTAGGTCATTTCATCCTTTGAGCTCTCATCCTCCTCCTACTTGTCTTCCTCTTTCCTCTTCCTCTTCCTTTATCTTCTCCTTCTTTTCCTCCACCTCCTTCTCTAACTTTGTCACCATTGTCATTGTCACTGTCACCAACGTCCTCTATCTACACATCATTGACAATCATTGACGTCAGCTTCGCGCGTCACTAGTTAGCCTTTGTATCATCAATGAACCTATGTTATAAAGCCAACAACCATGGGTGAGATAGGATCCCTTTGGCTCACACCTTTCTTAAAAGCCATGTAAGCTTCCATGTTACCATTAATAGAGATTGAAAATTCTACTAAAAATGACATCAATCCAATAATAAAAAATATCACTAAAACCAACTTTCAATGTGGAAAGAAGCAAATTCCAATCTAGTTTGTGACTCTTTTAATATCAAAACCATGGAAACTACTTTGAACTCAAGCACACAGATCAGCTTGCGACTATAATCATGATTAACAACAGGAGTAAGAACTTTGATGAAATCATTATTAGAGATAATAATTTTTTTAAGTATATAGACATGAGCATAATTTAATGATACATGATTATTAATATTTGATAGAGAAAAGAGGAAGTTGTGATCATTCCTTAGAGAAAGCTTTGATTTAGTGGATTTGCTATATTTAACCATACGACAGAATTTGGTGTTTTTGTCACAATGGTTAAACCACTATATTTATGTCCTCTCCATCTAAAACATGTAATCAAGGGTAAGGGTTTTGCTAAGCTAATTAGTTAATAGTATTGTATGCACACATTCAACGAGAAAACTGATGTACCAATTCCAAATAGTGTTGATTAAGTCAGTGCTAATTTGCCAAGTTTTAAAGTATTTTTTCATAAAAGTGGTTTAGCTTCAGGTTGGTTAATGTTAATTGTTCAATCTAAATATTAATTTAAGTTAGTCTCCATGTAAAATATTTTTTTAAAAAAATGGCCTATTCAATAATTTCACTCTTATATTTTTTTATGTCCTATATTTTTTTCTTTTGTATTTAATGGGTCCGGTATTTATTTGTTAATAGAATCTATTTGGTCTCTTTCTTTAAATTATTAAAAACATTTAAAAATGTCACATGTCAAGAGAGCTGATTCATCGTTTACATTTAAACTCCTCTAGTTTCTTTTCTTTTCAATTTTTTTTTTCTCCATCTCCCTCCACCTTCTTCCACCTCCTCCAACTTCCTCTCCCACTATCTTTCTCCACCGAGTGCAGTTAACTAAACAAAATTAAGATTTTACTATTTGTCACATTATCCTATTGTACTCTAATGAGAATTTTATTTTTGAAATTTCATAAATAAAGTTATCCTTTTATGAAGTGATGTTTTATTTTGACATGAATTGTTTTATTACGGTGGAAATTCAATATTTAAAGAATTATGTGTGTTATTATGGTGCAAGTTCAATATTCAGGTGAAAGGTGTTTTATTATAATCTCTGCACATAATCAAGTCAAAAAAACATATTTAAAGAATTATGTGACCATACCTACTATTATATGACATAAAGAAAACGTCTAAGGTTGCTAACAGCATATTTTTAGATTGTAAGAAATTTCATTTAACCTTGGGCTGGGTCGCTTTGGGTAGACATGAGTAAAAAATAGATGAAAGAAGAGATAATAAGTTGTGCAGAGAAATAAACCTAGATGAAAGAAGTTTGAGTGAAGGAAATTCATATAAAAAGTGAAAGAGAGAAATCTTGAACATGGGCGGGAATTAGACTCAAATGAATTATAATATTTTTCCATGTTTAAACATAAATGTTTGGATTAAAACTATCTAGAGTTCTTATTCTAACTAATAGGTACATAAATTTATAACCATGAATAATATTCATGTCCACTAAATTAATGTTAACCTAAATATAAATAGTAAAATAAAACATATTAACTTAAATAAATATTAAAAATAAATAAATAAATAAAGAGAATTTATTTTTTGTCTTAACATTTGTTTTTCGAATACACATTTTAAATATATTTTTTAAATTAAAATAATTATTTTATTAATTTTAGTTTCTTTAAAGTTAACTGTGTTTTTAATTTGATAATGTTTTTACAAATTTAACTATTGTTTGATTATTAAACTACCTATAAAATAAATAAAAATTATTTATATTTAATTTCATAATATAATAATATAACAATAAGTTAATTTATTGGGAATGTCAATTTTAAAGAGTTGAAAATCAATATACAAATTTACCCTTTTATAATTTATGAGCAACTTAGATACAAAATTGATGACTTTTTTTTTAATAAAGTGATGTTTCATTAATTTGACATTGAAAAGGGGTGAAAGTGATTAAGGGAGATAGGTGTGTGGAAGAAGATGAAAGATGGAAGACACTACTACAAGATGAATACAAAACTGTACTAACTCAAATGTAATTTATGATGTTGCAGAGGAGAAAGAAGGCTCTCATGAATTGCTTTACATCTTGACATCAATTTTCAAATCACACACATGAGATCATGATATTAAGATTAAGCATACAGGGATGGCATATATATAAACTTTCAGAGACATAGAAACCTCATCAAAAGCTTCCATAATCTGAAGTGCCTTCTGTTTCTACTGAAGCTTTTGTTTCTATTGTTTCCATGAAACCCAAATGAATGTGTGACATTAGTCACTACGAAGCACTCTTACGGAGACCTATGCACCCAGAATTCAGACATCATTGTCGGAAATACCTTTGTCAAACACATCTTGCTCGAGAATTTCCAATCATCGTATCTACAAAAGGTTGAATCAATCATGTACTTATTTAATCAAGGGAGTCTTTGTATTATGTAAAATAATACCCTTCTCACTTATTCAAATATATTGTGTATTCTCATTTCTCCTTAATTTTCTTTAGTATGTCTATTTCAAAATAATTTACTAAAAGCTCACCATGTCACTAAAACAAGATATAGATATATAAATAATTTATTAAAACTTTAAGTCAGTATTTTTTGAATAAACAATTTTTAAAATATAACTAAAAGAATGACCACTTAGCATTTCTAAGAGTCGATGTTAAGAAAAAAGTTAATGGAAATTAGTTAATATTGTCAAATTTGTGTCACACGTACAGTAAGAATTAATTCATGAACATTGACTGATTAAGATCAACTCTAAGTGGTAATGGTTGAAAAATCAGAGAAAAAACAGAGAAGAGAGTTTTGTCTTTGAACATACACTATGATAGAATGAAGAGTAAAAGTCTTCTTACAATATTCTTACATTCTGTACGTGTAAACATGAGGAAACAATACCACATGATCTGAAGAATAACTGAAAGGAGACTAAACTTAAGACTGTAAAATAGGGGCCGCGCGAACGCAGGTCCCTCTACCACAAATTACGATGTAAGTTCTGCCACTTGAGCAGACCTTAGAATAGCACCCATCCCAAAAGTGCAATGGAAGTCACTGTTCTAAATCATGGGCCTTCTTGATCATCCATTGATCTCGTCCAGGTAAGTATGTGATATAACCCTACACACTTTTCTTTTGTAGTACAAGTGCCACAGTTCTCACTATTCTTTTACCGATGTGGTACTTGAAATATCTTCGAAAACATAATCATCCCTGCCACCAAATACATTACCCTGTTTTCTGCGGAGAGTGATAAATTATTTGAAAATGCCAACTTGTAGTAATAAGATATAGAGAAAATTAAGAATAATGTCTTGCACTTGGTATTTCATATAATGATGGTTCGTTTAGGACGCATTAGCAGCAAAGTGCAATCTTAACTCATGGGATTACAACCTCAAAAACTTAAATATTTGAAAGAAAAATGACTGAATTTGGAAGTAAAACAATTGAAATGCAGTCATTATGTAAAAACTAGACCAATTTTGAAGAATTAGAACCATGTCAAAGCTCAAAGCTAGATAATGAAAACACATTATTTTGGATGTAGGGGTTAAATGTCTACTTAAACAATTTTTAAGATTAAGTCTCATGTCTTATTCTCTGTTCGGTGCTCATGTTCGTCAATTGTTCGGGAATACATGTTAGATGTGTTTTGATGCTAAAGTCAGCGCACGATTGATTGGTCAAAGCAATAAATGTTGTAGTTAATGTGAAACAAAAGTTTCAACGACCATATTTTTAACCTGTACTTATAGTTTTTTTCCATAGGTCTATGATTAGGGTTGACGTAATCACAGCCCAATCCTACTTTAGTTATTGATTTGTTTATGCTAATCAAGTGACTAACTGGTTTTCAGGTGTGTCGTTCGGTTGGTCAACCGTCTTGACACATAATTTGTATAAAGGACCAGTGTATGAAATCTTGTGAACAGTTCAACTAACAACAATAGGGAGGGACTATACAGCGCACGAGCGTGCACGCTTATTCGGAGGAACAGTACAAAGAAGGTTAACATACCACCCTGAAGGTGTTGTCGCACGATGACGTCGCTCAATCCTCAATCATTTAAAGGGCGTTGTGCGGTCTTCAATCTATTAAAGGTGTCCTCTAACCAACAAGTCGATAACTTCTCTAAAAACCTTTTTCGAAATAAATTTTGTGATCGGCTCTTGTTGACTTGACTAGTTGACCACTCCCAATCTGGTCAACCAGTCCATAGAATACACATAAATATAAAACTTTAAAATTTTCATAACTTACAAATTTCAATCCATGACTAAACATTTTGTTTAAAACTCATAGGTGTCCTATATAAAGTCTTTTGTGCTCTATCCAATCGAATAAAAATAAAATAAAATTGTACCAAGCAACATATAGTAAGAAAGACTCTTCACAACTCTTATTAACATAGACTAAACACCTCCCTTATACACACCCAGTAAATGACATCCTCACCACAAACTACAACGATGTAAGTAGCAAAATCATGTGCCCTTTGTCGTGTTTATAATAAGAAATATAGTCACTTCAATAATTACTACTTAAAGTTATATACAAAGATATTTAAAAATTAATATAATGTGAAAAAAAGTGATATTATTAGATAGATATTTAAAAATAATGAATGTATTCCAAATTTAAACAAATAGATGTTCTCTTTGCTCTTATATATACTGCTAAATAAATTCATTCAACTATTCCAGTAATACTAACTTTGTTGAAAATTTGTTGAACCTAAACCTAGATTTTAAAGTTATTGTCTATATTGAAAATTTCTTACATACAATAAATTGTAAGTGAGAGATAAAAAAATCTATATATATAGAATCATTAAGAAATGAACCAAAATTTCTTTTATTAAAAGATAATCACTTAGTAAATTGATTATACCAATGTAAGCTTTCATTTCACTCAAATATATTAGAATATAGAACACCTATTTAAAATTCACTTAGTAAATTGATTATACCATTATTCCAATGCATGTAGGGATGGCAACGGGGCGGGGCGGGTACGGGTATCATGATCCCATCCCCATCCCCATAATAAAAATTCATCCCCATCCCCAAACCCAACGGGTATACAACTTTTGACCCATCCCCATCTCCACCGGGTAACGGGTATTTTCTTATACCCATACCCATACCCATTTTTTTATTGTTCCATATATCAATTAAATAT
>Ga0214542_1004500_pt1 | contig 27605 bp, 9 predicted proteins | sample CNSS1metaG_FD_160096 | JGI IMG/M metagenome (GOLD analysis project Ga0214542, IMG submission 160096) | Root nodule microbial communities from cowpea collected in UCLA plant growth center, Los Angeles, California, USA - CNSS1 | ecosystem: Host-associated > Plants > Roots > Nodule | place: USA...
CTTATTTTTCTCTTTTTCTTTCTCTCTCTTCTTTCTTTCTTTCTCTCTCTTCTTTTCTTTCTTTCTTTCTTTCTCTCCTTCCTTCTCACATTTTCTCCTTTTTTTCTCTCTCTCACGTAACTTCTCATTCCTTACTTGATTTCATCTCCAAATACATGTATTTATAAGCCACACATGTGCTTATCCTTTTGTAATCATCATTACTTTAATTAATAAAGGGATAATGTTTATCTCTTCATCTTTTCCTCTCTCTTTTTTCTTTTTTTTTTCTTTCTTCCTATCTTCTTATCCTTTCTTCTTCTTTTCTCTTTTTTTTTTCTTTTCTATATTATTTTTTTTATCTCTTTTAGAAAATTCTTCATATATTATTATTATTTTTACACACACCTATTTAATAATATTTTTAATGCTTAAACTACATCATAATAAAATACAAAACGTTAGTAAAAATAGAATATTTTCTAAATGTTTTATTTGAAATAAATAATATAGTTTATTAAAAAAAAGGATGTTACACTTATCATCGGAGTTGTCCTGGTCATTGGGCTCGTCCGGGTCGTCGAGCCTTTCCGAGTCATCGGGCCCGTCTGGGTCGCTCGACTTGATCTTTGTCTCTAACTTAATGTAGTATTATTTGGGGGGCTAACCCACCTTAGCCCTAGCCCTAACCCACTAGAGAGGGGGGCTTTGGGGGCTGGGGATTTTTTTTGACCCCCTCATTTGGGGCCCCCATAAAAGGGGGCTTTATGAAGAGTGGGCCAAGGCTGACCCATGGGCTAGGGACCAAATTGACACCTCTACATATGTCACTCCCACAACATGTGTTATTGTCCTAGTCTCAAATTGGTCATTGTATTTTTATTGTATCTCAATTTAGTTCCAATTTTTTTAAAAATTGGTCAATTTCTTCTCTCTCAAAATTGAAACAAAATTTAACTTTTATTTAAATGTTATAGAAATATTTTTATTAAAATTGATATTTTTATTATATATTTAAATTAAAATAAATTTTATTTAAATTTATATTTCACATTCAATTTTATTTAAAAAAAATTAAAAATCAAAATTATTTGTTTTAAATTGGTATAAAATTGTTTAAAATTATTTTAAAATTTGAATTTGAATTTATATAATTGTTATTTTTAAATAAACTCAAACATTTGTATAGAAATTATTGAATTTTACATATTTTAAAAGTATACAATTATTTGAAATATAAATTCAAATAAAAAATAATATTAAAGGATGATGTAGTAAAATATCAATACAAACAAAGTTGAATGTAAATATAAATTTTAAGAGAGTTGAAAAAGTTGATAAATTTATTTTATTTTATGAGATACAATTGATAAACAAGTTTAACATATTTGTTAGTTGAAATTAATTTTGAATTTTCTTATATAAACATTACTTTTTATTGACAACTTCAAAACAATTTTAAATAAAGTTTAAAGTAAAATATAAATTTAAACAAACTTAATCTTTTTAAAAATGTTTAATAAAAACATTTGTTTACCATTTATATAAAAAATAATTTTGGTTTGAATTTGGAAAGGGACGAAATTGCTAAAGTTTCAAAAAATATTGGGATTAAATTGAGACAAAATAAAAATACATGGACCAAATTGAGACTGAGACAATCTGGCATGACAATGACACGTGGCACATCTTTAACGTTGTTAGTACATTACTAACAGAAAAGACCTGATTATATCAAATTTCTCAAAGTAGGGACTAAATTGAGATGAATAAAATAAATAAAGACCAAATTGATATTTTCTAACAAAAATAGGGACCAAAGAAATAATTTAACATAATTTTCATAGAGAAGAACAACCTGAGTAGTCAGCTTCAGCTTCACACATCCGCGGTTTCCAAACTTTTGTTTACATATACCTTATAACATTATCAAAAATACAATTGCCTTATAATATCTTCTTCTTCTTCTTATTCTTCTCAGAGCGAAAGGGAATTTGTGTAAAATTGGAGTTCATCACCATTAAGCATGCGAGTTCATCCACAATGAGTGCAAAGTAATCGATGTAGGGATTCTAGGTTGTTGTGCAAAGCTTCTGAGTAATAGGAGTCTCTTTGAGTGCAAAGATACCTTGTGGTACACCATTGTAAAACTTTTGCATATTCCAACTCTTGTAGAATTCAAAATTCAATAAAGAATGAACTTTATTTCTTAAATTTCTTTCTCAATTCATAGTTTTTAATTTCTCTTATATGCCAATCTTGTAGTTTAATCTTGTATTTTAATGTCCCCAATTTTGAACTCTGAGTATATTGCCCAGTAATTTCCACTTTTATAGATTTTCCATTGGTTTTGCTTTGTGATTAGTGCAATTTCACTGTTAAAGCCTGGTTGTGTGTGACTTTCATCCCTTGCATTTTGTTTCCACGTTTAATATTCATTAGTTATATAATAAATTTACTTTCATGATTCTAAGTTTTGCATCTGCATAATATCTAGTTTTATGCATACTATTTGATACCCAATTCGGATTTCTACATTCTTGACTTTAGTTTCATAATCCAAATCACATTGTTGTCATGTGAATATAGTATTGACCATGTTTAAATGTGATTTATGATTCTAAGCATATAATCTTACATTCTTTACATTTTTGTATTAATTAGCCTTTATTAGAATCATCTCATAGTGCATACAACATCTAATGGCATACCCTCTAGTTATGATCAAGCACATACAAGAAGAGTGAACTTCATTTATGGAAGTTGTGCCCAAGGTCTAATCATCATGGGCCTTTAGTTAGTTTTACTAGAGTATATGTGTTTTGAGCTTTGTATAATAGGCCTAGTATTATAGGGGTTTCCTTTGGGGCCTTGTATAATGGGCAAAGTAGTCTAGGTTTTCTTTTAGGCCTTGTATTTAGGCATAGGGTTGTACTGTAGAATTTTGGGCCTAGAGAAGATGGACCCTAAGGAAACATATGGGTCTAGGGTAAAAACCCTAGCTTGGAGCACAAGCCTTCTAGAAGCTTGTGGGCCCTTAGCCAAAGTGGTTTCCAAGTTGCTCTATCTTGGGAGACACATGCTCTTACCATTTGGCATGCTCCTAATGGAGAGGATTACTGGCCATGTGTCTTGCTCCTAATGGAGAGGATTAGTGGTCATGTGTCCTCCTCCTAATGGAGAGGATTTTTGCCTCGGTCTCCAAGTTTATAGAATTAGGGTTTTGCTTCTCCATTTTGTTAACGTTGTCATTGACTTCATTAAATTAATACTATTTATCTATAACAACCTCTGCTTTGTTAAGAAAGTAACCAAAAACTTAATGGTGGTGGTGTAGGTGCTCGTTATTTGTGTGCGTATTTGCTGGCATGAGAACTGTTGTTCGCTTTAGGCGGGTGGTTGACAAAGTAGATCTGGCCTTTTTTGATGCGATGGAAACGAGTGTGCATGGTGGAACCATGGCGGTTGTATAGTGGGGGATTATTTTCGATTTAGGAGAGATGGAAGGTTGATAACATCTTATTTTTGCTAGTTTTTCCTTTATAAAAATGTTGGTTTAGTTTGAATAAATCTGTTTTTATCTTTAATTAGTGAGTTTTTGTTGGTTGTCTAGAAAAATAGTATTTTTTGAAAAATGTGGTAAAAATGTTTCTTTTAGTAGTGTTTTATTGCAAATAGATTTTGTTCTTTTAGAATTTCCCTTTTTGATAAATCAGTTTTCTAGGAAACCCTTTTATTGTGCTAAATTGAGTTTTGAGCCCTTGAACCAACATTTTCATTATTGCATATCAATCGTTGCTTTGGTCAACTAAAGGTAGTGGCACTACTTCATTAAAAGAATCATGTTCTGAATGGAAGCATGAGTAGTTGATCCATCTTGAGGGGAAACTCTGATGCACAAGAACCTGATCTGAGAAAAGAAGGTTAATGTTGATCGTTATCGATGGAGAAGATTTGGAGCTCACGGTGATCAGATGTTGGCTTGGCAAATGGATGAGTGTAGGAGAAATTTTAGCTAGATCAGAGGCGCATTGTGTGGCGCTAAGGTTCGATCTACATTGGTTTTCAAGAGGAATGGGTTAGGTTGAGTGTGGGTTATGGATTTTCCTTAGTATAAATGGTGAAAATTAGTGTTTCAAAAAGGAGAATTTTTCGTGATGGTTTAGAGAGAGCTAGATTTTGAGTTTTATGGTGAGAAAGAGTCATTGTATAGGGGGTTTCTCACATTCCTACAAGCACAAAGTGGTGGGCGGGATTGGGTCTCCTCCACTGTGCGAGGTAGCTTTACTTGGTTTAACCACAAGCAGAAAGTGGTTTGGACTGTTCTAAGTGAGATTCCTTGCACCACTCTAATATTTAGAACTCTCGTTGTTTCAATTTTTTTCCAATTGATAATGAAATACAATTCATGATTCCATATCAATTCTAATTTTCAGTTTACGAGTTTTGCTTGCTTAGCTTTAATTCTTTTATATGCTCTTCACCTTTTATTTGTTGATTTGTTCAATTTCATTTATTTTTTGAGTTTATGGTTTACTTGTGCTTCTGTGATGTTGCATTGAGCAATGGGATCATGAATTTCACATATCATTGTTTCCTAATGGGAACCAGATGAGGCCAATGTGGGCATATCTTATCGAGATGTCGAGTGCAGAAGAACCCATCTTTAGTCACAAAAGCAATTTTTAATTTGATGTCTATTTTGCAATGTTGATGGGTGTTGATTTCTTAAACTTGTTTCCATTTATGCTTTTACTGTTTTGCGATTCTTATCTAAATTTACTTTTCTTTTTTAAGAATATTCATTCCTTGCATTTACTAGTTTTCGTGAGTTCTAGTAGTAAATCTTTTTACATATCTTTACTTTCCAACATTTGTTAGCATCAATCACATTTTACTTTCCTTTTATAAAGCATATTTACATTCTAGTTGAAACATGAAAGTACAAAGATTATGATTTCATTGGATAAAATTGGTGTTATCATGATCTGGTTTACTGTTGCCATATGGTTTCATGCATGTTCTCATATAGTTTCAGCAACGTTCATGGTTTCCATTCCTTCATCATCATTTTAGACTACTTTAGATCATCTTTGCATTCACATTCCATCTCAAATTGTTTAGTTTAGGTTCTCATGCATGTCATTTAATTATAGTTTCAGTTTTTAAGCTTTAAATGCATATCCATTTTGTAGAACATGATATATTAAGTAACTACATTATGCATCATTCATGCATATCATAATTTAGTTTCTATCATGCATATTAGGTTAGTTTAGTTTAGACAATTATGAAATTGTTACTTTCATTTCATTTTCCCCTTTTGCATCATTTTTTTTTTATTTTAGCAAGATTTAACTATATAATTTAAACTTAATAAGTACCATTTCCATGGACTTGACCCGAGTCTTCTTTCCTATATTACATGAAGGGGAAACTTGGTTTTGTTGGCCTTTAACACGAATATAAGCAAGTCTAAAGAAAGGATGAAAATGATGATTATGACATGGCGTCATGTGATTGGACAAACATTGAGTGTTAGGATCATGGACACATGGCAACGTCCCATTGCTTCAGCTATATGTGCTAGGATTGGTGTCATGTGACAACTTCTGATTGGGGATTGGTTATGAGTTGTAGGAGGGATGAGAATAGAAAAAAATAGGGAGGTTTGATAATGATAGTTGATTTTGTGGGCCATTTCTAAGAAAAAGGGAGTGTAAGATAGATTGTTTTGGAATTTGTTGATTTTTGCATTATGTTTTAGGTGTTTTGTAACATTAATAAATTTATTTTCACACTTAGAATGAGCTTAAACTCAACTTCAGCTGCATAAACAAATATTAGAATATCCAAAAATAATTCATGCAACTAAAAAACATTTTTTAAGACATTTTTATTTCACAAACTTAATAAGTCTAATTATCACAAATCTTATTTAAATTAATCTTTTGAGCACAAAATCAATTAATAACAACTCCAAATTAAATACTCAACGAGGGTATAAATATGCACTCATCACAGCCCCTACACTGATATTTTTGCACTCTTAAACAAAACTGAATAATTTCAAAACTTTATTCTGGGTTATATATATAAAAACTTACTATTTTAAGAAAAAAATATTATATTTATTATTATTAACTAACAATATCCCTAGATATCTTTTAATTAGTAACAATATAATAATATCTAATAATATCAACTAATCTAATGCCATTTTTTTCTAACTGAGTAATTATTTACCAAATCTATTTTTTTAGAAAATCTTTTAAAATATCATTAACAAATTGTTCATCTTTTACTTGAAATTTTTAATCATATATATATATATATATATATATATATATATATATATATCTTTTAATTTTTAAATTTCTAGGATTTCACAATTTGCTAAACAATTTTTTCCTCGTTGTTTTTAATTTCCTTATACAGTAAACATTTGTATTCGTTTAAGTCTACACTCATTTAAGTCTGTATACCGTCTAAATCTGCATTTGAAAGGGAAAATTCTCATATCAATAATTTTGTGACTTTATTTCTAGAAGAAAAAAAAATCACATAAAGTTATTTGACAATTGTTTTCAATTTGTTCACATGTAGTTGTCACCATTTTGTAAAATGCAATGAAGGGTGAAAAATGCAACTTGAACTTGATTTAATTAATCTGATGATGAATAAGGGAAATCTTTCATCTCACTCATATTGGCATCAATGTTGATAACATTATCTGATGATTTGAAGATAACATCGCTTTGGTCAAATTCAACTTCATCCATACCAATTTCAAATTCACTATCATCTGATTCAATAGTAGGGTCATGTATGACGATCTCATTCATGGTTTGTTCAATCACTTCTAGGATTTATTATATGACTCATTATTGAAAATATTTACCTAATATTTCTTTTTATTTAAATTAATTTTCAGAAAATATTTTTATTTTAAAAGTATTTTTTAATTTTAGAAATTAGTTTTATTTTAAAATTAAAAAATCAAGATTGAGATATTATACATATTTTATATTTTATATTATATTATATTTTGTTTTCCTTTATATATATATATATATATAATTATATCACTTTTAAAATTTTGTAAGATTCGACTTAATTAAATTTATATCAAACTCTTAATATTAAACAGATTTCTATACAAACAATATCTTACATAGGATTTAATTATTATTAAATATTTATAAAAAAAAGTCAGATTAATAAATTATTAGTAAATTTTTTAACACAAATGTAGTAAATATTTAACTTCTGAAATATTGTAATTATTTATCTTCAAAAATATTTTCATGTTAAAATATTTCTTACATTTTACGTAAAGAAAGCAATTTATCAACATAAAAACACTATAAAAATGTTCAAAAATGTTCAAAAAGAAGATATTTATTGTATATGCAGGACTATACAGTCACACAATTTGAGTTTCATGTCATAAAAGAGAAACAGAAAATATTACTGGATACAAGTTGAAAAAGAAAATCAAATATATGAAATAAAATCTTGCAAAAATTAAATAAATTATAATTTAAATTAACGTAAATATTTTACAATTAACTTATACCTTATAATTTATTTTTTGTATATTACTTTTTAATATTATGGTGTTATATTATTGTAATCTGATTTATTTTTCAATATATAACAAATGATAATGTTATTTTCAAAAACAAAAAATAATAATAATAAGCACCCAAAATATATTTATATTTTAGAATTATTAAGGTTTGGAAAGTTATAAGTAATATAAGGAAGTAATTAGCAATATTGTCTTTTTCATTTTCTTTGCACAATTTAAAAGTCATATAAAATAAGTATACACAAGTTAAAACTGATATAAAATAATTAGTATACAATATATTAAATATTTTTTAAGTAATAAATTTTTCTATCTATAATCATAAAATGAAATTATATGTAATTATTTTTTAAATAAGGTTTTATATAGTTTTATATTTTTAATTCAAATAATTAAAAATTACATAATAAAAAATTATTAAACTTATTTATCTTTATAATTGTTTTTTAATAAAATTATTTTACAGTTTATTAATATTTTTTATTTTAATAACTATAAATGATTTTATAAGTTAGTAAATTTTTATTATAGTAAAAGAAACATGTATATGTTTAATATCGAAATTATTGTTTAAACCTTATTAAAATGAATTATATGTAATTATTATTTAATTTCATTACATAAAAAATAATATTCAAAGTTTTTATTATAAAAATATGATTTATTTGAGTCGTATTGATAATATTAAAAAAATAAAAAATAAAACAAATAACCAATATCACTAGCCATGAATAAGGAATAAATATGGAACACAACTAAAGTACAGAAACATAGAATCCAACTCGAGCACAGAAACACAAACAAACACAACCCATAAATCAGAGAACAACAAGGAAAGAAACGGTTCGGTAAACAAGGAGAACCCAGAATCTAACAAGTTTTTCACTTAGACTCTCCTTTGTCAATTCCAGTTTTGTTGGCGGTTAACACTTCGAATCGGAATTTCTTCCTTCTTGATCCATACCCATCATTTCAAAGTGTTTGATTCTCTGTATTTCCTCTCATTGGTCTGATTTTTGTTTTCAAATCAATACAAGTTTTTGGGATTTGGATTAGGTTTTATTTGGTGAGGTGTTTTCTTGGTTATGTGGGTTTATTTTTTAGGGTTTCATTGGATCGTAACTGGGTCTCTAAACTTCTCGAGTGATTAGGGTTTTCATTGAGACGTGATTGAAAGACGACTGGACTTCACGGGTTGCTTAGGAACTTTCATCTCGATGGGAGTTCATATTGTACAGTTCAGCATTTGTATTTGGGGACACTTTGAGAAGCATTTGTATTTGGAGACAGACTACTAAAGATGTTAACAATGGTTTTTTGAGCATTGTCTATTATTAGTAATTGTGAATGAGTGATCAAGTAGGAAGTCATCTGTTCTTCATTTTTGGCGTTTTCTGTTGTCTTTGGTGGTATGGTGGCTCACAAGAGTAGAGTATTGAATTTCAGACGATTTGTTTGGTTTCGAGCAATTGAAGCAAATATTTAGCTGGTTTGGTGGCTTTAAGTGAATGTTTTGTTGAAGGTTCATGGAGGAATTTTAAAACTTGAAATGAATGTGGTGACATGGTGCATGAGCATAGTTGTTGGTTTGTTCCCTTCCTGGAACAGTGTTACTGGATTCTAACAGTCTCACACCTAGAATTTTACATTAGGCTTTTATGCAATGTCGCGCTGTTTTCCATTTCCACCACCAGGATATATAAAGAAGGCTAGAACAGATGGAGTGGATTTGTTAAGAAAGGTAAATATAATTTGACATTCATTAATTAAAAGTGCATGTGCTTTGCTTGACAAGTACAGATCCATCTTTAGATAAAGTGAAAGACTTCACCCAATTCATATTGTTGTCATTCTTCTAATTCATGTCCTTGACAATTTTATATATTTGTTTATACTAATTCATAAAGATTTCGATTGAGGTTAGGAATGTTGAGGCTTTGGGTTTTTTTTTTGCTTGATTTGTTGTATAGAACATTTCCTGTGACTAGTATTGAATGATTAACTTACATGCTGTTATTTGACACTTTAGGTATTGAAGCAGAAGAAATAATATTGGTAGAGATTCTTCATATATATTTGTCTTTTGAAGATTCCTCTAATGTACTTTGTAATACTTGCTGATTTTTTGAAACCAACATGTTTGAATATCCTTGATCTTGTGGGTCATAAATGGCCTTGAAAATATGTAATATTTTCAGATTTTTATTGTCCTTTTTTATTCTGTGTGATTTTATTTGATTTAATAATCATTCATGAACTCTTTATTGAATGGTGACAGATTATCTGTCATAAGTCTATAACCGAAAATTTTGTTTTGTAATCACATCATATTGGTGAAATTGTGCTGCATTTTTTTCCTCAAACATGTAAAAGTCACCAAGTCTACTTTGTGGTGAAGTAAGAGGTTGCTACAATGATGTGATCAAGGTTGGAATGGTATATTTTTCTTGCATATATTCTTTTAGTTACCTCAATTTATGTGACCCTTGAGTTCATGCTTTGTCTGTCTTGATTACATTAAAAAATATTTAAATGGTGGTTAATGTTTTTGTCATCATACATGTTATGGATGACAGTAACTTCAGCTTGATTTTTATGTTAGAAAGGAATCGTGGTAAATGTTTTTGTCAAGTATCTGCTTTGAATTCTCAATTTGATTGACAATGATGCTGATCAATTTTCTCCCTTATTTTAAATCTTCTTGTTAGGTGTTGACTTGCAAAATTGTTAGTGTAGCTTTTCTTTTTGGTATGGTGTATGTTTGATCATATCATGAGATGATTGGTTATTCAGTCTTGTTTATATTTTAGCATTCAGGATTGTAGTTATTTTCAGTGAAGAATCTAGTAATTGCGAGTTACTTCTTCTGTACTCTTTTTGCATTGCTAGTTTCAGGATTCTACTTTTTATTGGATTTTATTGGTAGTAGCTTCTCTTATAAGTAGCTGAGCTTTCCCATTAGCAGGGATTTGAAAATTTTGAGGTAAAAGAGAAAATAATAAAGAAACAACCATTTTTTTCGTGACAATGTTTGAGTATGGAAGCTGAAGCTATGTAGATCAGCTAGATTTATTGCATTGGACGATTAATTTGAGGGAATAACATATGCAGGGGATTTACTTTTCTGGATCAAGACTGTTTACTTGTACCTCTAATTGATAGTTGTTTTTGGTATGATTAACCTTATAAGGTATTGCACGATACGAATGATTCTTTACATTGTAATTTTTTCCCGTATTTCCAGGTTTACACCGTTTCACCTGACTGTTAGTTTCAACTGATAGCTACACTTAAAGTAGCGACAGGGATCAGTATCATTTTCTTCTAAGTCTTAGTTATTGTATGGTAGTTACATCTGGTAATGTCAATCTGCATAATTTGAATTGGATATTGCAACTTATAGTTTAGTTGGAGTTCCATCTGTACACAAGTTTTTGATTTGGAGTACCTTTAGAAAACTGTGTTAGGTTGTTTCTCTTTAAGTCGAAAGAATAATCTTTAAAATAATTTTAGATCCTGAATAGGGATTTGTATTCCTTGAATGAATATTGGCTTTAGATTATTTGTGCTTTAGACTAGTTAAATTTAGCACAATACTTTTCTTTAGTTACTGCAAATTGATTGAGAATTGTTTTCATAAATCCTTCCATCTGTTATTGAAACCTCAAATGACCTCCCTACTGTCAAGGAAGGTTGTGAAATAAAGGTGAGGAAAATCCAGGTAAGATACTGTGCACAATGTTTCAAGCTGGTATCTGTACTTCGTGAGGACATTTTTATGGATTCTGATATAGAATGGTGGTTTAGGTGGTTCACTATTTCTACAAACATTTTCCTAATCAGCTTCAAATATTCAGAGAATTACAAGTTTCTCCTCCTTTACACAGATCAAACCTACTAGGCTTTGTTCCCATTTGATTAGCGAGCCCTTTCAATATCCATTTAGTGCTATATAAGTTTCGGTAATAAAATTGATTGTTTGAGATCTCCAATCAGTTAGAGATATTGCCAAATTGTAGTATATAAGTGGGCGGAATTTTGCAGTAACTAAAGAAAAACATTTGTTCAGATAAATGTTTGCACCAAGGAGAATAAGAAGGAAAGAGACAACATTAGGGTTGTCTTCTCTCAAGGGTGCATCTGCCTCTTTGTTTTCGCATGGGTGTTGTCTTCTCCTCAACTTCACCATCTCGATTTCGTGATGCCACTGTGACGCTTAAAAACTTGCATTGCCACTGCCATGTTGTGGTGGCAAGCTACAAATTATATTTGATAATACTGAGTAAGTAGAGGTATACTTTGCTTTCATAGAAGCTCCTTTGTTGTTGCTAAAGAAATCATTCATGGCAATTGGAGTAAGGAAGAGCACGAAATGGTTGGAGGGAAAAGCATGAATTGGTATGCATCCCTTCCCACTCAGCTCACTCAATAAAAGGAAGTTGATTAGGATATTTTCAAACTGGGTCATGCAACCCCTTCCATTTTGGAGTGAGACCTGAATTAGGTTTCACCAATGATTTAGGCTGTGATTCTTGTTAGAATTGTGATTCAAGCTATTCCGAGTGCAATATGAATGATGCAACACCGATTCGGGAGATTCGGGAGCACAAACGAGTTTTCCAACTATTCACATCATGGGGGAACTATTCACATCATGGGGGTTGTAGTCGTAGCATATCATGCGATACAAATTGTGTATTGTGCCATACTTACTGCCATGCTCTTGATTAGAACTTCATATGGTCTAATGAGGAAATGGAATACTATAGTGCTTCAAAAAGTCTAGGTAGCATAAGACAACTAAAAGGCATTCATAACCAATTATAATAAAACTCTTGGATAAATTCTAATTTTGAAAATAAAGAATCCTAGGCAAATTAATGAAGAGAATTTGGAACACATTCTCTAATAGTGTGTGTAACACTCTTCTATTGGTTGATGTGTGTTGAAAAGTACAAAATGAAAAGAGATTTATTAAATATGATGTAGGACCCACAAATTCCTGTGATTATGCATAGAATTTGATCTCATTTGTTAGACCTTGAATATAGGTTGCTTCTCGATACTTAGAAGATGAACAAACAGTTATCCTTGATAGCATTTAAGTTTTCTGGTGATTCATCTATTGGATATAACTACATATGTATGTATTTTATTTGCCGGAATTTCTTACCTGCCATTATAATAAGACCTGTCAGTTGCACTTATCTGTAATTTTTATTTTAATACAAGGCATGGATTACTGGACATCCGTTAAAATTTTCATAGCATATGCCGAAAGCCAAAAGAGAAATACAATATATATCAGAAGAAGGGTCAGCATTTGCATCTAAGAATGAAAGTGCTTCTGTTGGGGGGTTTAATGAATATAATCATTGAAGCTGCTTAATAAGGCATCACAGTGATCTCCTAAAATCTTGAACATTTAGTTGATAGACATTGTGTATTTTATGGACATTGATCTTGTTATTGTCATGGTTTCTTCCTAGGATGTATATGATTGTCAGTAGTAAAGAACCATTTTTTTTCTTTTGCATGTTGTGCTTTTGATATATTCTCCTTTCTGTGCTCTTCCATGAAAAGGTTTTGAAAATGTTGTGAAGCCGTTGTTGTTATTTCCTTATTTAATTATTGTTGTTAATATCTCTTCTCACCATATTACTTGCAGGAGAAGCAGAAAGAGAGAAAACATAAGAAAGACAAGAAGGACAAAGAGAAGAGGGAAAGTAAGGAGAAGAGAGAGAAAGAAGGAAGAGATGGAAAGCATAAGGAAAAGAGGGACAAAAAGGAAAAACGTAGAGAGAAAAAGAAAGATAAGAATAAGGATAAGAACAAAGATAGAGATAAAAGTAAAATCAGTTCTACAGATGACAAAGGTTTTCCAAGACAATCTGAGGGTCTCAATGCTGGTAATATCCATCAAGAGGAAATTAAGCATGACGAAACGAAGGGTATCTTGTTTGAGAACAGACTCACCAAACAGTATTCTGGTAACAATGGGGAGAAGGCAACAGAAAAAAATCCTCTGGCTGAGAACACGGAAACAAAGTTCCTCCTGGAGTTGGACCGCAGGATTAGGAATGATGACGGAGGAGCTACCAATCAATTGGTTCATAACTTTACTAATGCAAACCATGGAAAAAATGAGGCAACTAATAGGTTGGTGGCTAAAGGAAGTGGGACCAGGCTTGATGGTAATGAAAAGCTCAAGGATAAAGGTCTTGATGTTAAGAAGATTGATGGAAGAGGAGTACACGCTGAAGTCCGACCTATTGGAAATTCACCAGCTCAGAATTATGTTGGAAATGTTCATCCTAGAGTTGATGGAATACCCAAACTTCTCGGGAAGTATTTTGAAAAGAATTTGGAAGCAACAGTTGAAGGCAAGGAAAGGGTTAAGGAAAAGAAAGATGAAGGTAGAGAAAAGACAGAAGAGGAAAAGGTTAAGGAAAAGAAAGATGAAGGAAAGGAAAAGGTTAAGAAAAAAAAAGATGATAAAAGAAGAGATAAAAGGAAAGATAAAGAGAAGGAGAAGAAAGGGCATGGGAAAAACAAAGATAGGGATAAAGAGAAGAAAAAGGAGGAGAAAGCCAAGGAGTCTAGTGAACTTAAAACAACAGAGCAAAATAAATTAAAAGAAAGCAACAAAATTGCACTTAAAGATTCAAACTGTTTCTCACAGCTTTCTAGAAACAGCCACGAGGATCCTGTTGGTGGGGAAAATCTTAAAAAACGAAAAGACATTGAGTCAAATGGAGTTCCACGTGGTGAGTGTTACTTATGATTAGTCTGTTCGCATTTCTACCCAGTGATCCTGTTGTGTTTAAGTTTGTACATAATATTTTTTTGGTTGACTCATGTTATATATATATTTTTTAAATTTCTTACAGTTAATGACAGTTTGCCCAATAAGTTTCCAAAATTGTCTTCCTCTCAACCATTCACTGAAAATGGAAGGCCATTGGAACCTCGGCATATTTCCGTACCAAATGCTTCGGATAGACCACAAGTGGCCACCGGTGTTAAGGTAGAAAACAAAGAAGGCATGAAAAATGAGATTTTTGAAACTCAGTCATTTTCAGCTTCTTCAAACAAGACTCGCACTGATATTGTGCCAGTTGATTTTGTAACTGAAGCTTCTGCAAAGCCATCCCATCCAGACTCCAAGTACCTAGGCCAGGTATATTCCGTACCTAAGGTGGATCAGTGGTCTGATTTTGGTGATCAAGAATGGCTATTTGACAGCAATATTTTACCCGAAAGAAAATCTGTGGTGCAATCTTCAGAGGTTGGAGATACACCACAGGTATGGGCAGAAGCTCTGCGCATAGAGTCAGCAGATGTTTTTGCTCTTCCATATGTCATTCCATACTGATTGATTATTTAATTGTCACAATAATTACATGTGCACAAGGAAGCCTCCAATGACGGTGGAAGCAGGAGGAACTGGGGCATGGGCTGGAAGATACCAAATTTCTTCATTCATTCTTTTGTTACTTGCATACAGGCAGCAAGTATTGAGTGACTGATTGATTCCTTTGATCTGGTGACTAGTGCCTGACAGATTTGTCTTGATTTTTTACTGATTGGAGGATGAGAAAACATCTGTTGCAAGTTGTTTCATGTTCAGTGCATTGCTGCAAACCTAGTTGGAAGCGCAGTTCCTATCTTGTGCATCTTAGTAATTTATTTAGCCGACAGTGAGACTTTGTATAGGTTGTGGAGAAGGAGAGGGGATGGGTACAAGGTTGTGCAACTTGTTATTCTATTTGTGCTGAGCTGCTCTTTCTAATCGAGAATCAGAATATTTAAGTGAAACTAGATGTGATCTTTTCAACTCCACCACAATTTTGATTTGTAACATAGAACTCTTATTTACGAAATTATGTATGATAGAGAAGGGAAGAAAAGTATTCGGATTTATTAATTCAGTTTCCTTGTAAATTTTATCTGGCACTGAATCATTTTCCATTAGTATTCATGATTAATATTGAATTACATCATTAAAAAATATATGATAACATGATGGTCAGTCTTGCTGTTTGGATCGTTTTACGTTATGTTGGGATTTTGCTTTAGCTTTGCAACAATTCTAAAGAAAGGACATTGCAACTAGTTGTACCAATTGTTTACGTTTTGGTCCTTAGGTTTACAGCATTTTTTTAAAGTGGGACCGGATGTTGATGAACAGGGGCAAGTTACAGAGCGATTATATGCATTCAATTATGGAACATGTCATACATCGGTAAGGAGGATCTGTTCAGTTGGGGGTATTCACTTTCTTATCCTAATGATTAAACCTCGTCATTGCACGCCAATTTTGATTCAAAAATTCAGCAGCAAACAAAAAGAAGCCGTAATCCATGCACGGTTAAGTTTATGTCATTCTATGCAGAATGCTGGCAATAATTGATTTATTATCTGGATTTCAAGAAATTAAAATACTTAACACTTGAATTATTTATAATTGAATTTTCTTCATTTTTTAAATAGTTAGTTTGGATGAAATAATTGAAATATCATAGATTTCAATTTTTTTTGTTTCCATAAAAAATACTTAGCAATTAAATTATTTGTAATTGAATTTTCTTCCATTTTTTAAATAGTTAGTTTGGATGAAATAATTGAAATATCATAGATTTTAATTTTTTTTTGTTTCGATAAAACAATTTAATTTTTATTTAATGATGAACTCAACTCTCTCTTTATGACTCAGCTGGAACTTTGACCCTGGTTGGCCTGACTCGACCTTCATCTCCAAATGCCCTAGTTCGACCTTTGGATTGGTTTGACCTGACTTGATCTTCGGTTTGACCTGACTTGATCTTCGGTCTGACCTGACCCGGCTCAACCTTTGGCCCGGGCTAACCTAACTTTACCTTTGTCTCGTACCGGCCTGGGGGTTTTTCTGGCTCAACTTTCATCCTGGCCTAACCTAGCTCAACCTTCGGCTTGGGTCGACCTAACTCGTCCTCTTATCTGTCCTGGCTTGGCTCAATCTCCAACCTATTTCGGCCCGACTCTACCTTCCTCTTGGACTGACCAGACTCGACCTTCGACCTAGGCTTGCTTGACTCGACCTTCGACCCAAATTGACTCGTCTCGACCTTCTGCCTGACACAACTAGACTTTTTGGACTTGTGAACTTTTTATATCCTAACCATGAAGCAATTTCACAACTTGGAGAATTTCAATTCCATTCTTTTTCTTTTGAGTGAATTTTAAATTCTATTATTTTAGTTATTTGAAACACCTTCTTAAAATTTCTCATTTTTAATTTTCTTTTAATTTTCTCATCCAAACATGTCATTTTTCTCGAAAGAATTTCAAATTATTCAAATGAATGAATTACTTTCTTGAATTACCTCATCCAAATACACCATTAACGCGCCTAAGGGATGATTCCTATCACCTTGATTTATTTTAACCAAAATAGTAAAAAGAAACTAGATGAAAAACTAATGGTAGCTACAAATTGTTAAAGGCAAACTTAAAAAGTTATGTGTTTAGTAAAACTAAAAGATAGAATTAAATATGCTTAAACGATACTTTTGTATACATTTTAATTTTTATTGATGAATTTATTTTCAAAATCTGTTTGATATTATTTTTAATTCATTTTAAATTTTAAATTCTTATAACATTTTATTTCAAAATGAACTATTCTAATTATATTTATTTTACTTTACTTACCTGACCTAAATCATATTATCATTGTTAAGTCCAAAATTGTCTAACAATCATTAGGATTCGAGTATCACATTGATAGAAACCCAAAAATGAAAAAAGGAAAAAGAATTATAAGAGAGCACTCTTTCCTCCAAGGGTTTCCCCTTCACCAAGACCTAAAGCTCAATCTACACAAGTTGTCATTCTCTCCTCCAAAACTGATTAGTCTAATCATATAGACCAACTCCCAACTAAACACCGCATCCAGTTATTTTTTCACTCCTTCCTTTATTCACTACTTCCTTTATTCTTATCTCCTATAATAACCTTTTCCCCTGCTTCCTTTTATTTCTGCTTCTACAATAAACCTTCCATATCTCTTACCATTGCTTCTATAATACCTATTCCACTCTTCCTCATTATTTACATGCCTAACATGGATCCATATGAAATAATAAGCTCCCTGGAATAAGAGAAACATGATATTCGAGTATATAATTCAGGTTATATGATATTATAAACAGAACCCATTTATGAATAACAAAATATGTTTATCATGTATGTTCTTACCATACCTAAAAGGTTTATATGTATATGTTATTACAAGAAGTACGATCATTTTGATAATCATTCTTTACTCATATACTCACCAAAAAATCTCTTGCTACCTTGAGCGTCGAAGTTCTTGAAGGTGGACTCCTTCCTCTTGGTGTTTTGGAGCTTGGATAATCGTCGACAAATAGTTCAGTCCACCTCGGAACAACCCGATCCAAATTCGATAACATATTTGGGACCCACTATGGGGCCGAGTAGAGATACTTCCCTAAGATTGCAAGTGTATAGTGCTCACATGTAAGACCCACGAACTTTAATTAATTAAATTAATAATTAATTAATAAATACGGGTAGTGGGAGCCTTTATGATATTAAATGTTGATTGTTATGATGTGGAGAAGTATTAGTTTAAATGGTTGAGAGTTTTTGGTTGTGTTAAGAGGACTTGGGTTCAAGTCCTATACATGTCATTTATGTGTTATTTAATTTATTATTATTTTAATAATATGCTTGATCATGATGAGTGATAATATAATCCTAGAATTATAGGAATTATCATGAAACATGAATTGGTTGAATGGTTGTGCATTCATTTGACATTGGCATGGTTATAGGTTTAAACCTTGTAGATACAAATTAAACTTCTTTTTGCCAAAATTAGTTTTGACATGAATGTGAAAAGCCAAAAACCCTAGTTGACAAAAGGGCAGGCAAGAGGGGCCGAAAAAATAACTTCTAATGAGACATGAATAACAACTAAGCCATGTTATTGACATTTTCGTTTTCTTGCCATTAACCACAATTAAGGTCTAGTTAATGGGCCAATTGTGAGGGAGAAGTCCACTATTAGTGTGCATTGTGAGGAGAGGAAATTTTGAATAAAAGCTAATTTATGAGTGGGATAAGGAGCTGAAAGGAGGGGAAAGCAAGAGAGACCATTGTTGATTAAGAAGAAATTTGGAATTCTCAAGTTTTAGCAAGGAAACCAGGTTAGGGGAGCTGGACCACGTTAATTTTATGCTTTTGATTGACTGTGTAATGTATAGCATGTTGGTGTATGATTCCTCTCTTCTATTGCTTCAATTTCGTGTTTCTAGAAATTTTCCAGAAACTGCCTGGCGGGCCTTCAAAGCCACCAGGCGACTCATGCTATTTTCTGTGTATTTCTGGGTTCTTGCGAGGAACTGCCTGGTGGCTCGTTCTTGTCGCTAGGCGACGCATGTCTGCCAACCCAATTTTTGGGTTTTCTTATGAACGACCAAGTGGTGATGAACACTCGCCAGGCGATGCGAGCCATATGGGTTCGATTTTGGTGTTTTTGGGATCTTGGAGTGTTTCTAATCGAGAAAGAAGGGAGTTGACCCAGGGGTTAATTGTTAGATGTTAAGTATTGGTTGAATTACACTATAAATTAGAAGTTAATTGGATGAAATTATATGAACATATGGTTAGGGTTTGGGAAATTGGGAATTTTCAAGTTAGTGAGGATTGATGTGCGAATTATATTGAGAACTTGTAGACACACGTTCAAATTGATATTAACTAGTGATGGATGTACAATTGGTTGCTGAATTACGAAAATCAATAGAGGAATGTGTTGGAAAATTTTGGAGAGGGTTGCAGGTGTAACAAAATTTGGGATTTTCCATAAACTGATGCACCGCCTGGCGAGAGGCAATTTGCGGCCAGGCGATAGGTGTTGACCAACAATTTGGTGGTTGATTTGACAGGGGCAAATTGGATTGTGGTGTGGAAGTGTATTGAGTAGTGAATTTTTATAGTAAGGTGAACTATACAGTGGGACTAGTGTGGTAATAAGAAAAGATATTATGAATTATGAAACTAAGGGTGGGAAGCCATGGAAGAGGTCAAAGTCTTGAGATAAATCGAACCATATGATTATTGGATTGGTATCAGTAGTAATTCTAATTGATTGTGATGTTATGTTCATATCAGTTGTAGAAGGCCTACTATTAACTTAAGGTTAAGTGTGGCTAAGGATTACTAATAACATGATTTTCAATGGGAATTTCTTGGTGTGGTAATTATGCTGGTGGGAAGGTACTGTAGGCACTCTTATTGTGCAAAGAAGTGACAATTGAACTGGTTGAGTGTCACTATTTTGAGTTCAACACAAGTGGGTTACCTTCTTAAGGGAAATTGAAGGATATCATATTCTTGAGTGGTGGGTGATGGTTGATTACATCTGATGGGGTAAATTGTTAGATGTGAAGGATGTGGATATGATTCATAATATGGATATGGTATATAGGGATAGAAGATTTAATAGAGTGGTGCTTAGATGCATAAAAATTAGTACAACTCGATGTACTGGTGTAGCGCCTAGCGGCAAGGATTGGACCGCCAAGCGATAGCTACAATTACAATGGGCTACTAGAACGCGTGGCGCTTGGCGATAAGGGTCGTTCCTCCAGGTGATACCTATAATGGCAATGGGATCAAAGGCACTTGGCGCCTAGTGACACTTGTCCCCCGTCAGGTGGTCTGGAAGCATATTTTGCCTAGCGGCTTAAGAGCAGCGCCAGACGATAATGCAGATACAACAATTGTTTGCTTTGATGTGCGTGGTCTACGAGGCTTTTGTGATACCTTAAAGGTCGGTTTGCTGGATATTCCTTGAGTTGTGGCTCGGAACGTATCCCTTGAGTTGTGGCTCGGGATAGGGGTTAAGAATGTGACATTCCTTGAGTTGTGGCTCGGAATGACATCTCTTGAGTTGTGGCTCGAGATGGTGGATGAACACGAGGAACTCTTGAATTGTGGCTCGGGTTGGCGAGTGTTGCTGGTGTGAGTGTGCGAGTTGTGGCTCGTACGGATGGATCCAGATAGATTGCCATCCTTAGCATATGGTTGATGAGTTGGTAGTCTTGGAGCGTTACAAACTATGTTCGTATTGGGAACTTCACCTAGCGTTACAGAGTATGGTCTGTAGCTAGTTTCCCGTACGTGTTCTACAAGTTGTGGCTTGTAAGTGAGGCAACAAGACGTCTTGAGGTAGTTATCAGAAGACGTAGATCACGGGTAACATGGTGGTGGCCATGTGGTATGGAATAAAACGATGAAATTCCTTTAGTGTGTTTGTATATATATAGATATATGTATGTTTTATATGTGTAATTGTTAACTGTTAGCTCACCCTATCTGCTTGTGTTTGGCGATGATCGTGTACGCTGTACACGTGAGCAAATGATATTGCAGGTGGATCTCGTGAGACATAGTATGGCAGAAATAAGTTTTATCCATGTTTTAATGTTTTATGGTTTTAGAATAAATTTGTAAACATTATGTAATGCTTATGCTCTAATCGAGTTTATGATTTTGGATTTAGTCTATTTGACTATGTAATAAAGTTTTAAATTTTCTGCATTTTTGGGGAAATGAGGTTTCATTAATTGACTCGTATTTACTAATTCTTGTTTTATTATTTAATTAAGTAATATCCGACAGGGATGTTACAAAGGGGGCTAGAGGAGCTAAGGTAGAAAGCTAGTCTAGCAATTGACTCTTAAGGTAATATTGTGGAGTGCTCTCAATATCTAGTCTATTACCAAGCAAAAGTAACCCAATACAAGAGTAAGGAGGCCCCATTTATAGTAGGATGGCCAACCTTAATGGAATGAAAATGCAACATCAAATGAAATGTAAATGTAGCTTGGAAAGAAAGCTTGCTCTATGGTCATGTGATGCAAAGGAGTGAAGGATCAAGAGCCATGTGGCAAGTCACACTCTCCATGCTTGCACCATGAGGAATATGTGCACTTCTACCTTGCTCTCCAAGTCAATTCTCGGCCAAGCTTCTAATTGAGCTTGAATTATCCCAATTTGAAGGCTAAAAGACAATGTACTTTGGCATGTTATTCTATAAAGCATGGCCTAACATTTGGCCCAAAAGAAAATCTACTCTAGTGCTCCACATGCATCCTCTCATATTTTGACATCTTCCTTAGCCCATGAAAATAACATTTGAAGCCCATGATGATTTTGGTCATCTTAAGAGAAGCCCTTTTGAATCTTTTTAAGCATGCCTCTTGTTATTGGACCTTTGATTGGACTTGGGCCTTGAGTTGCATGTGGGCCTAGAGTTGGGCCTAGTATGGACTCATCACGAGGTTGTCTTATGCAATGTTCGCGATATGGAGGGGAATAAGGGAAACCCACACAAAATAATTGATCAAATATAACCACTTATTAAAGTTCAACATGTTGAATACACAGGAAAAGGTAAATGAGTGTGCAAAGACATTGGAAATGTGGTCAGGGTATGGAAAAGAGAGGGAAGAAAATAATTTTTTGAATAAGGCGTGCATTGACAATAATTGGTTGTTTCAGGAGCGAAAAACCTAATTTTGATTAGGTGTGGACTTAAAAATAATAATTTTTTTTTAATTTTTAACATGTAATGTATACTTGCAAGTACAAGTCATATCACATTTGACTCTATCTTGTTAGTAAGCGGATACTAAATTAACCACTGCCCGTTACCCACGTGTATTCATTAAATATTCAAAACGAGTTCTATCTGCGGATATTTATGGGCATGGATATTTTTTTCCATCCCTAATTGGGAGGGTCCACATTCCAAAACTAGTTATTATCAACATTGACAAATACGATAGAACTACAAACCTAAAAGAGCATGTCAAAGCCTACGCTGCACAAGTCAACATTATCTCGAAAGATAGTTAAGTACATTGCTTGCTTTTCCCAACCACCCTGGAAGGGAAGACCTTGCAATGGTACTACATTCTACGAACTCAGTATATTGACTTGTTTAACACCTTATGTGCTATGTTTGTAGTCTGGTTCGTAGATCAGAAGTAAGAGTCGCCTCGTCTATATGTCTTAAGCATGTAATCTAAAGGCAAAAGCATATCTTTGTTATGACAAATGGGGGTTATGGCCCCCAAATTTCTTTATATTTATATAATTTAATATAAAATTTTAACTATATTTTTTAAAATTTAAAATTTTAATATATTTTATATATTTGATATTGTAAATGAATTTTATATATCTATATCTATATAAGGAATAGTCAATTTTTTTTGTTGTCTACATTTATTTTTCAATTTTATCTTTTAAATATTTTTTAATAAAAATAATTATTTTATTAATATTATCTTTTAAGAGATAATTTGTTTAATTTAACTATTTTTTTATTTGATTATTTTTTTAAAATTAATCATTACAAATGAAAATTAAACATAGTAAAATTATAAAAATTATTTATATTTAATTTTATAATTATAGTAATAACAATAATTATAATTTTATTACTTTTTATTATCATAAAAAAAAAAGTAAATGTAATGTTTTTACTAGTTTATATAAAAATTTTGAAATTACTCTTTTGGTTCTTATTTTCGCTTAAACATATCAAGTTGATCCTCTAGTACTTTTTAGTCTCAATGTGGTCCCAACTTTTAAAAAGTGATACAATTTGGTTATTTTTCTGTTAAATTTTTTAAATTAGATCAAGGTTTTTTCATCAAAATTAAAGTTGTGAATAATGTTAGTTTCCTTTGTTGGTGTAATTGACATAATTTTAGTGTTAATCTTAATAAAAATTTCTTGCTCCACTTTAAGAAATTTAACAAAAATAATCAAATTGCATCAACTTTTAGAAAATCATGACCGAATTGACACCAAAATAAACTAGAAGACAAACTTGACATTTTTGGATGAAAAAATAGACCAAAAGAGTAATTTAATCAAAATTTTGGCACCCCCAAAATATTGGTTGAAGATCCGCCACTATCTAAAGGGATAACGAGTCCTTAAGACAATTCATGGACCAATTTGTAAACACGACCAATGAGGTCCTCGACCTCCATTCATTAACAATTATGCATGTCATTATATATGCCTTATGTCCAAGACCATTCTTGGACTCTCTCATTAATGATCCACCAGAGAAGATGAACAAACTCAGGATAAGAGTTGCTCGACACATGTCCATTGAAGAGAGTCAAAGTAGAATTGTAAGCCTTCCTAATTCAAAGGGTTTCACTAATAGCCAACCCTTCAAAGCTTTACGACTAGGTAAATATGATACCTATACACCACTTAACGTAAGCTGAGAAGATGTGATGAGATGATGGCTCCTTCTTCAAGCTACATGACTCAAGCAAGTGAAGGGGCTATGGTGGTGTTTGAGTGCTCTCAAGAGAAGTTGGGTTAACTCTTAAGAAAGGATGGCTAAAGGAAACCTATAACGGATGCTCTAACCTTGGTGACCTAAGATGCGTAGTATGGCACAAAATTGGAAGCATAACAATACTAAAATTCATAGGTATTTTTTACATGGGGGAGACACCTCTATTTATAAGCTTAGGTAACCCTAAAGGTGTCTCACAAAATGGAGAAGAAAAACCCTAATTATACAAACTTGGAGACCAAGGCAAAAATCCTCTCTATTACGAGGACGACACGAGGCCATTAATCTTCTCCACTAGGAACATGGCACATGGCCGCTAATACTCTTGATCAGGAGCATGCCATATGACAAGAGCATGTGTCCCACAAAAGAGAGCAACTTGGAGACCACTCTAACCATGGGCCCACAAGCTTTTAGAAGGTTTTTATCCTAGATCCAAGTGTCTCCTTAGAGCTCATATCCTTTAGGCCCAAAACCTACACTACAACCCTAGGCTCAAATACAAGGCCCAAAAGAAAACCTAGACTACTTGGCCCATTATACAAGGCCCAAAATAAACCTAATCTAATAAGAACTCACTAATGGCCCATGATGATAGGAGCTTTGGCTCACCTTTCACAAATGACTCCAACTATTCTTGAATGTGCTTGGTCATGGCTAGGGGGTATGCCATCATCCCTTCCTCTTGAAAAGGATTTGTCCTTGAATCTTCATGTTTCTTCATGACAAGACCCTTTTCTTATTATTGGTCAACTTGTGTATCATTCCTCCATGATCAAACTATATATCTCAATGAAAGACTAGAAGGATGCTTTATGTTAATTTTGAAAGACTTTTCTTGAGAGTTTTCAAGGCCTACTTCCCAAAAGTGTTTTTATCCAATTTGAGTTAATTGTAACCTAGGAGGCAACATTAGCTTAAATTGTGATTTTGAAATTTTTGAGGACTTTAAAATAATGGAAAGATGAAATGAAGTTGAAAACTTTTCAAGAGTAAAGGTTGGAATTATGAAAGATAGTTTAATGATAAACTGAGAAAAGTTCAAAGATAGGAAAAATCCTTTTACCATCTTGGTTTCAACTATTATTGGGGGAGTGGTAGGTGCCTCTAGTAGCACTTCTTCTTATTCTCTTCTCTTAATCTCTTCTTTTTCTATCTTTTCTTTCTCATGCCTTTCTCGTATCTTTTACTCTTCATACTCTTTTCTTCTATAGTTCTCCTTTTTCTCTTTTCTTTCTTGCTCCTCTTTATCTCTTTGTTCTTTCTTCCCTCTCTTGTATTCCTCTCTTATTCTCTTAATCTTCTCTTGTATCCTCTCATCTTTTTGTTTTAAAATTCTAAGTTCCTCCTCTAGAATGACAAGTTGGAACTCTCTTTTAATGGCCTTTTGCTTTCTCCAAATTATTAGTGATTTTAGTTTTTAGGCCAAATGGTTTAAACTTGGTGGGGTCTCTTCACTAGAATCACTACCAACTTGGTAAGAAGGTTAGAAATGCTTAGGTTTTATGATATGCTTATCCACAGACAAACTTGTTATTTTAGAAAGAATTCCTTTAGAGACTTAAGGAGCCCAAAAAAGTCCAAGTTCACAAACAAACTTGCTATTTTAAAAAGAATTCCTTAAGAGACTTAAGAAGGCAAACAAAGTTCAAGTTCACTTCCAAGAAAGAGAGGTGAATCACAAAGGATTACTTAATAACCAAGACTTTCCTAGTCAAAGTTTACCTCAAGCCCTCTTACATCAAACTTCTAAAAGGAAATTAAGTTTGATAATCAAGTTGACACACACTAAACTATAAGAAAATAATGAAAACAATTAAAGAAAGGGAGTAAATTAGTCTATGTGACCTAATGGTAAGGTTAGAAGGCATTTAGAACCTTCAAAGCTCTCATCAACTAAAAGCAGTTCACTATAAGAAATTAAAGTTCTAATTAGGAGATGAGACTGAACACCAAAAGCTCCCCCAAGACATAAAATTAGGCCAAGTTTACAAGAAAAAAAATTAGCTACAATGCAAAAATCATTGCTTTCTACTTGATTTGGAATAAAAAAGACATAGATAAATGAAAACCACAAGAATAATCAAAAGAACAAATAAATTATTTTAATCTAACATCAAAATCCATAATGAAATTACAACATAATCAACCATAGAGGCTTAACACTCCAAAGATTGTAAAATTAACGTAAAAATAAAAGAAAATAAAAAGAAAGAGTGAGGTAGAAATTAGGTCCCACCAAAGGATTCCTAAGCTCTCCCAATGTGTTTTCCTAAGTCCCTTTATCTAGAAATTGGACTAGGCTTTGTTTTGAGTTTTTTTGTTGTTGTTGTTGTAATCTTCTTTCTAATAATGTAATTTCCTCCAATTATATTCTAATAATGGAACATCTTCAAGATATATTTGATTGGTTTGGAGATCTAAAAAGATTTAAGAAGATATTACCAGATTCAAAAAGATTTGACAAATATTATCTTTTAATATTTACTGTTATAATTAAATAAGATAATTATTTGAAAATATCAAATAAGATATCTAAAGATATATTTGGCCCAAATTATCTTTTATCATCAAGATTATTGAATTATCAAATCCCTTTTGTGAAAAAAGATATAGAAAACCGTAAGATCCAAATTTTGTTGTCCGTTTTCTCATCTTGACTTAGCCAAATTGTTAGTAATTTTGGGTCATGCATATATATGATACATAATTAAATGTGTTAGGGCCATTATTTATAAAGTCAAATAATAAAGTGATCTGACTAAATTAAAGATTTGGCTAAAGGCATATGTCATGAAAATAAATATTGTGTAGAGACCAGTTAGTAATTTCTAATATGATGAGGGGTCAAATTAGAAATACTAAAACTTAAGTAATTCAGTTTATAAATGGTCGTGGTCCCCTTGTGAGAGCACACACAGAGTCATAATGTACTTTTCCTCTTCATTTCTCCCTATCCCCATCAAGAGAGAAAACCAAAGAGAAATCAAGGTGCTCTACAGGAGGAAGATCACTGCGCATATAGGAGTGCTCTAATATTATCGTTATGGCCAATTCAGGTAAGCTTCCGTTTACTATTTACAACATGATTATCAGTATGGGTATGAGATATTGTTTATGAGTTTATGATTGATTATTAGAATCAATATTATGATTTATATTATGTTTATGTACATGAATGTGTGTTTATGTGCGTAAAAGTGTGATTATGTGCATGAAGATATCAGAATCAATAATAGGATTATATTCTGCGTTTATGCTTTCATGTGGTATCAGAGCCACCCATACTTGATTCATGTTTGTCTTTGGTTAATTTAATTAATTTCTATTCAGAATCCTAAATCCCTAATTCTGAAACCCTTAATCCCAATTTTGTTTTTGGGAGAAAAACCCCAAATTGAGAATCCTAGAGTTTCTTAAAACCTTAATTGAAGTAAATTATTTTAATTAATTTTGAATTTTGGGTTCAAGACATTTGAACATAAGGATTCATATTTTAGAACATAAATAATTTTATTTATTTATTTTATATATTTTTTGGTTGTTTAATATATAAAATAAATATATTTGGTTTTGGAATAAATAAAAACCCCAAATTGAGAATCCTAGGGTTTCTTAAAACCCTAATTG
>Ga0214542_1004503_pt1 | contig 27600 bp, 15 predicted proteins | sample CNSS1metaG_FD_160096 | JGI IMG/M metagenome (GOLD analysis project Ga0214542, IMG submission 160096) | Root nodule microbial communities from cowpea collected in UCLA plant growth center, Los Angeles, California, USA - CNSS1 | ecosystem: Host-associated > Plants > Roots > Nodule | place: USA...
AGAGAAATCTGACCCAAGTGGTGAGAGTAGCGGGAGGCCCTAGTCTCTGGCAGGATAATGGCCTTAGACGCTTGAAGGCTAACCTTGTGAGTGGTAGGGTGAAACCCATTGGCAATGGCTCTGCAGAGCAGTAGAGGCCACCACAAGTGCAGGCGTCCGGTGAATCCGATCTTAATATATGTATCCGGATAATTGAGTCATAGTGTCCTGTTTGTCTGATATCACATGATATTCTGTGCTTGTGTGTTGCATATTAAGGAATGTTTAAGTACTTGTCTGTTGTAAGCATGATAAGATTTAATTGCACTAGCTTACCCTTGCATTTCTGTTTGTGTCCTGTTGTATGTTCTCTTTTGCGATGATCACCTTTTGGTGGGAGCAGATGTGAATGCTTCTGGAGGTAGGCCTGATGGTGGTAGCGGTGCAGCCTAGTGGGCCCGTTGTTATGGTTCTTGAAGATGTTCTATGGCCCTAGTACCTTGTAATTCCATGCTCCTAGAGCATTCCTTTTGCACAACTTTTAAACCTTAGAATTTTTTTGTTTATGGCACGGTTGTATGCCTAAGTTTCTCTCTAAGTACTCCTATGGATGACTGTTAACGTACACTCTTTAACTCTGGTTCTTTTGTTAGCGTTGCTCTTAAAATATTATAACTGTGCGACGTTTTGTTTATTAGATTAATCTATCTAAATGGGACGTCACATTCAACCCCTATTTTTGATCATGTATACTTTTCCTCATATTTTCTATTTAAACCATATTTATTTTATTTTATGAAAAACTTATGTGAATCTAATATACATTTTCACAAGCAGTTTGTTTATTTACGTAATCTATGTCTCAAATATTTTACCTACCACGATGAGTTCTCTTTGCCTACGTGTCTCGTCATGGTTATTCAAAGCTGAAGCAAATTAAAAAATATAAATTGAGAAAAAAAATAGTAATGTTTTTAATCTTTAAACTTTAGTGTTATACATTTAAAGTGAAAACATAAGTATTTTAATCTCATACATATGTAAACATAATTTTTATTTAAAAATAACAATTTAATCCTCAAAGATGTGTATATTCAACACGTGCCAATGTTTGAGTGCTATGTCACCATTTTTGTTAACCTAGTTTATTTTCATTCTGTAATTTCTTTGTTCTAATTTTGAGATCCTAATAATATGATGTTTGTAACTTGAATTAAAAAGTTTGAATCTAATTTTCATAATTATATTTTATAAAATTTGTAATTTTATATCGTATATTTTTATCATAATTTAAATTTGTCGATTTTAATATTCATAATTTTGTTATCATATATTATTTTTATTATATAATATAAATTATAGACTAGTTTTTTTAGTCTCTTAATTTTTAATTATGTCGGTGTCTGAATTCTCTACACATTTTATTTTTAATATGTAATTATCAATAACTTGGTTTCATTTTTCAAATTAGAAGCATGCGTAAACCCTGCTTCTACCCCTCTTTGTCTCTGTCTCTGGCAAGTGCGAACCAGAAGAACCATATCTTCTGACTCTCTCTCTCACTCTTACTCTCAATTCCAAAACCGAAGCAAATGGAGTTGTGCACTGCGAACGCGATTCTTCCACCAAGGTTCTCCTTTTCCACAACCCACGCAGCTTCCGTTCGAAACCTCAAATCCTTCGTTCCGTTCCCCCGTTTCATCATCCGCGCCCAACGCGAATTCGAGAGTAAGTACCAAGCACCAACAATTTCAGCACCTGTGAATTTCTACGCTGTAAACTGTGTCGTTTCATTTGCGATTTACGCTCAGGAATGAGAGGATTGCGACCCCGGGCGACTGTGAGTGACGCCGGTTCCTGTGAGGCGGTGGACGAGAGCCGAATGCATAGAGTGTGTGACAAGCTGATTGGGGTTTTCATGGTGGACAAGCCCACCCCAACCGATTGGAGAAGGTTGTTGGCTTTCAGCAGAGAATGGAACAACCTCAAGCCTCAGTTCTTTGCGCGCTGTCAAGAAAGAGCCGATGCCGAAGAGGATTCCGCCATGAAGGAGAAGTTGCTACGCCTTGCAAGGAAGCTCAAACAGGTCTCTTTTGTTTTCAAGATTACAGTATTTCCTCTATAATCTGCATATGCGTAAAAGGATTATGCAGATTATCGATGTGAAACTTTCAATCTTGATTGGAGAACAATAAAAGCAGCAGTACTCACGTTTTATCCATAAAATAATCGGTTACTAAGAAAGTCGAAATACCTCAAAATAATAGTATGGGTTGGGTTCAGTTTCCCACAAAGTTATGAACCTCGCTTCAAATATTCGTGCAAAGAGGTGTCTACAGATAGTGGATTACCCGACAATTGGCCCTCCAGTTCTTGCTGTTCCTATTCTTGAATCTTGCATGCCAATGCGAATGAGGATATTATACTAATTAGGAAATTATATTGCTTTATTATATCTATTAAATACAAATGCTATATCTAATATTCCTAAGAATTTTCTTAACAGAGTCCAATGAGGCAATGACGTCATGCGAACAATGTTATTTACCTCACTTGGTAGGCTTAGGATTAGGTTTTTGTTTTTGTATAAAAAATCTGATAATTTTAAGATTGTGTTTCCCTCTTTTGATTTTGAGATTTGATTTTATGTTAAGTTTATACCGATTTCATATGTTCTAATGTAATGTGTTGTCTTGTAATTTTTAAAATATTTTGCCCTCTGTATTTTCCATAAGGTATCCTCCTGTGTTGTATTCATGCCTCCTAGCTTCTCAATATATTTTATATGCAGTCTTACCATGATCTACATTCATTGGAGGATAAAAAACAAGAATAGGGATTGATTAAGGTTGGAATTTTCTTGTGCAGATTGACGAGGATGTGCAGAGACACAATGACCTTCTTGAGGTGGTAAAACAGGATCCCTCAGAAATTAGTGAGATTGTCTCCAAGCGTCGTAAAGATTTTACTGAGGAGTTCTTTATTCACCTTCATACAGTGGCTGAATCCTACTATGATAACAAAGAAAAGCAAAATGGTATGACTTCATTTTGCAAGCTCTTAGTATCTAAGTTGATGTTTGAGATAACCTTTCGGACATAGTGTCCAATTGGGCTGAATGTTTCATCAGGTTTTCGTGTATGGTAAATTGTCAAACCATATCAGGTTTGATTAGTTCAGATTCTTTCTCTATATGAGTATAACCAAATACTGATATTTTTTTTCCTGGTAGGACACAATCAAATTTATGACCTGCATGAAACATCAAATAATGAATTTGTAGAAGCAGAAGTACTTCTGTAATTGAAGCATAATTATAAGGTCGTAATTTGGAGAAATGAGGATATTCTCTGCGTAGGCTGGGAGGAATTCTGATAGTTAGCCAAGACCATGTGGCAGATGCTATATGTTTAGAATTGTGTTGCTTTCATGGGACAGTTCAAGCTTGCATTGTAATTGATTTTACAATACTAATCTATAATGTGTTTTTTGGTGTTTCAAGAATTGGCAAAGATTGGGAACGCATGCTTGGCTGCTGTACAAGCCTATGATGCTGCAACTGAAAGCCTTGAACAGGTAAATGCTGCAGAGTTGAAATTCCAAGATATTATCAGTTCTCCTTCGCTTGATGCTGCCTGCAGGAAGATAGACAATTTGGCTGAAAAAAAAGAACTTGACTCAACATTGGTATTGATGATCACCAAAGCTTGGTCAGCTGCGAAGGAATCGGACATGATGAAAGAAGAGGTAATTTGATGGCGACCTTAATTTCCTTTATGTACTATTTCTTTTTTAATTTCAAGAACATGGATAATGAGAACTTGGATGAGTGTCTTGTTGACTGAATATAATTATAGGTCCATTTTGATTGTTACTAATCTAACAATTTCAGATTTATATTGTAATTACCTAGAACTATATTGTAATTTTCTCTTCATTATATACTTGCTATTTCATATTGTCTTATTTTAGCTTGTAAAATGAAACATTTATTTGTAGGTAAAGGATATCCTCTATCATTTATACAAGACTGCTGTGGGAAATCTTCAGAAACTCGTGCCGAAAGAGGTTAGAATAGTGAAGTATCTTATTCAAATCGATGATCCGGAAGAGCAACTGTCTGCCCTGAAAGATGCATTTACACCTGGAGAAGAACTTGAAGGAAAGGATGTGGATAATTTGTACACGTATGTATTAGATGTCAGAGAATAAAATAACTTGAAACAGAATTCATTTACAATAAATTTTTTCTCAATATTTTTTCAGGACACCGGAGAAGCTTCACACTTGGATAAAGGGTGTGGTGGATGCTTATCATTTAAGTAGAGAAGGTACCCTCATTAGGGAAGCAAGGGATCTGATGAGTCCAGAGATCATCCAAAAATTGGAGGTGCTCAAGATGGTTATCGAAAGGAACTTCATGTGAATAGGAGAGTTTAAGAAACATGCTAAGGTGGTTTTCCTACTCTGAGGAGCCAAAATTATATTCTTGAGCCATGAGATTCTCAATGTCCACCAACTACAAGCCCTAACACGGGCATTGCTGCAAGGAAATATCTAGTTGCTGGGTAGTGTTTCAGGATTCGGAATTCTTTTTAACCATAGAATAAACAACTTTTTTTAGTGAAAAATAGATGAGCAAAGCAGGAAACAAAATATACAACAATCATAATGACAGCATGTAAGTTAGGTTTGTCTATGGTTTTGGTCACAATAACTATAGGAAATTGAAAAGTGAGTAGGGAAATGTGTTCTTTACACGTAGGAGAGGGAACATAGTAGACCCGTATTTGAATACAGAACTTGGACTTTTGAGCCCTGGCACACGTTGATTGTTCTACCAAAAGCCAAGGTCCATAGTGAAGCCACTTATAAGGTTGAAGAATGTATGTGTGCAATCCTCAGGTATTTTGTATTATATTGTTGGTTACTCAAAGTTCATTTTTCTAATTTTAATTTTACTGTTCTGTCTTCCAGGTCTAGGCAAATGATCACTCAATTAGGACAGTTTCTTGTTTTTGGAAACGGATTTTTTCTTAAAAGGACAAAAAAATGTTTGATTTGATAAAGCTGTTCTAGTTTGAAATTTTCAAAATCTACATTTTTTGTATGAAATTCTTATCATCTTTGGATAACGTTATTAAGATTGGGCCACTAATTTTATTTGCATTTTTCTTTCCATGAATTGGCTTCCTGATCCTTTCGCGGTGATCTCTGAAAATATATTTTTTTTTTTTTGCTTATGTATATATAAATAACTTTTTTTTTTTTAATTTTATTGTAAAAGACAACTATTTTATTTAAATTGAAAATATCGTTTTATTTGTGCTATGCTTTAGTTATATAGAATGTAGCACATAAAAGCAATTAATATCACTCCAATTACTAATGGCCCTTTTTCTTCAAATTTCTTTTTACTATAAATGTCATGAACGGTTTTAAACTTTAGATAAGATTAAACATGAAAAAAATTATACAATAATAATGATACTATGAAAAAATAGATGCCGGTTAAAATCTCATTAATAAAACTATTTGATAATTCAAACCTACTTTCTATTAATAATGGGTATTCTATACCAAACATATAAACAACTAACAACATGAAAGTTTCTAAAAAAATATTTAGGGTTAAATATATATTTTTTAATAATTTTAAGTAAAAATTAAAATTATTTTTTTTCTTCAATTTAATCTTTAAATTTTAAAAATATGTAATTATTTTAATTAAATTTTATGAAATTTATTTGACAAGGACCTTCTACTTATTTATATTATTCGATAATTTTTTATTTCAATATTAGTTAAAAAATAATATTAAATAAATTTAATAAAATTTTCGATTAAAAAATTAAATTTATGATAAAAGATTAAATTCACTTAGAATTAAAGGACCATATATATATATTTAACATAAATATTTATATCAACAATTCTTCATCCTAAATATACACTGTCATAAGTTAATATTCTAAAATACAAAAAATTATGAAATTACAAGTTAAAAAAGTACAAAAAGAAATTGCTCCACACGTAGCAGGCTAGCCTTGGCCCAGAGTCCATGTAGTCGCGCTCTATTGTAAATTCTAGTTCCGTAAATAATCGCAGAGCTCCGTTTCCAAGCACAGGAAAAAAGTTATCGTATCATTTTTTCAGTGACATTCAGTCAGATATTCAATATTTGTTGTAAATGGCATCGATTTCTCCTTCTTCAAGCAATTCAACCTCCACGCCAAGTGTTACTGATCGGACGAAGCAACTGAGGCTCCACGAAGTCGCCTTAGCCGAGCTCAACAACCAACCTTCTTCCAGAGTAACCTCTTTTTTTCTCCTTCGATCTAACTTTTTCTAACCATTTCAACTTCAGACATAGGGTTAGGGTTTTCTTTTTGGCGGTTTAGTTATTATACATACAAACACTTAGAGTAACCATTACTTTAACCCTCCCAAGGTAGAAATCACAATAAACCATACGTTTATTTAGATTGTTACTTACTGTTATTGCGCTAACCCGAAGATTAAAAACTAGTAGTATACTCGGAATTTAATCTCCAGTCTTTTCTTCGTTTCGGAAAATGTTTTATTAGAAGTATTATGAGATTATTTTCAGCAGGTTCAGCAATTGCTGCATAAAAAAGAAAAATAAAAACCCTAGAGGCACCGTATTCTATTATTTATATATTTTTACTACTCTAATTATTTCGTTGTTTTCTTTTTTTTCCTTTACCTGCTATGAAATGTAGGCTGTGTATAGGAAGAATGGGAACTTATTTTTTCGCACAACCATCCAAACAGCAACAGCAATGGAACAGAGTAAGAATTCTCACCCTTTCACACTGTTCTTCCTCACTACATTCTTGAAACAAATTAAAACGCTGAAGTGCTATACAATTCTGATTGTTATTATTCTTTTTCTTTTTCTTTTTATCAAAATTTGTGTTCGGTAGAAGAACTTGAGTCAGCCAAATCGAAGCTAAAAGGTCTGGATTCTTCTTCGTAGTCATGAATTAGAAATCTTGTTGGTTGGGTGCAATGAGGCAGTTGCAATTGGAAACTTAATTATTAAGAGCTGCAATGTGTTAGATTTTCACTCCAATGATATTGTTATATTTTTGTACAAAACAAACATTATGTTGATATACCAAGACACTTCCAGTTTATATACATTTTGGTGTTGTCCTTTAAACTTTACCTTTGCACAATTTCTACCAACTCCATGGATCTTCAATTGGTGGCACAATGTTAGAAACCGAAATCTATTTGCTTTTGTAAACTGTGTGAACACTTCAATTTCAATGAAGTCTACATGGTTTGGCACATGGCTGGTGGTGCATCATGGAAGGATACCATAATCTAAGATACGATGTTTTTTTTTATAATAAAATGGACTAAAGGGACAGAAAAAAAATGAAGTCACTTTGATGAGGAAATACAGTGTAGTAACACCACAGCAAGCAGCAAATTGATAGGTAAAGGTAAGAGAATTATATGGCCCTTGTATTTCTCATCCATTATTTATGTTAATTATGCCAAATGATGGTCACTTTTAAATGTGAAGGGATAAAGGTAAGTGATTGATGTGATTTGGGTTTTTACTCATCTGGTTGAAGCAAAATAAATGTAAGTATTTTTGTAACGAAGTTATTTATTATAACGGTGGCTTTACCATGCTCCCTCTGTCTCGAGTTAGGCTAGCATCTTCTCTTCTAAAAAGTCGATTATTTTTAAAATTTAAAGCTGAGTAAATATAGTTTTATGATGGATAACTCAATGTGATGCTGAGATGTGAGAAGAGATCAATCTACATTCAGTGTTTTTGCCTTCTAAATGTCTGCCTAGCTATTATTCAATGGTTGTATGTGTCTTATGCTTCTTATACTTACTCTGCATTTCCATGCATAAATTGTTATAAATAATATTTTATCCAACACATAGGTTTTGCAATATTTTCATGCGTAGATCATTGTTCTTTGTCATGTATGATAGTTTTGTGTAAGGGGATCTTTGTTGAACTGGATGTATGGATTGTGGTAAACTGCCTAAAATTGTTATGGTTTCCTCAAACATTGATTTGATTATAAATTTTTTGAGATTTAAAACTTAGTTATTGACATTTTTTGTGTGAATAAAATATGCTTAATTGTATTGGACCCATTAGTTGCCTTAATTTAAACATCATCCACAAAGAAAAGGCCCGTAAATTGAAGTGTGTTTATTGGGCCTGTTGGGTATAACGATGTCATATTGGAGCCCTTGGTTCCACACTTAGCTGGGAGAAACACCTTGCTTTTGGCAGCTTTTGTGAAAAATAATTTGTATGTTTTTTAAGTATATTTAAAAACAGAATCACACTTAGCAATTGACCATTGACTGAGGTAATGTACTCAGACCTAATTATGTTAAGTGAGTGAATTTCAAAACTCATTCCACAATTCAAATGAAGTCGTCATTACAAAGTTTGGGTTGTTACAGGAATTAAAATAAACTCCTATTCCAAAATAAAATAGAAAAAAAAATATTTCGTACAAGTTGTTCTATATACCATTCAAAAATTTCATTTTTAATTGTACATAAATAATTTACGAAAAAAAAAATATTACATGTGATATATATTTCCCTTTTTTTTTTCTTTTTCTCTCTTAAAAATATCTTTAGATAAATTTTTCTTTAATGGAATTTTTATAAAGTGGAGTGAGAGAAACGTCATTGAGAATCATCATAGCTCTTTTGTATTGGTAAAATGACAAAATAAGCAAAGTTGACAATAGACTACGCTACACCATTTTGGTGTAATTTCACAGAAAGTCGTTTATAATACTGTTGTTAAAATTCTTTGACAATTTATTAGCGAGATTAGACATGAAATTAGACTTTGAATTGGACGGGTAAAATGGGGTTGAACTGGGACGTATCTATCAATCTTTTCAATATGTTAATTTTAACTTTGAATAATATTATCAAAAAAATTTAGTATCTTATATTCAACTTTTCTCCTCTTAGCATCATTGCTTTCTCTAATATTTAAAACAATCAATATTGTTTTGTCTCTGTGCATTACTCCAAAGTAACTACTTAAGAATGAATAGATTATATTTTCAATAATGCATTGTCTTTCCTCATTTTTAACTGTTTTATATCTTTATGTATTATAAATGGGAAAAAATGATGATGAATTTTATTTCAAGAAATTAAAAGGGATTTTGATATTGATATGAATGTTACTCATATTTTTATCCTCCAGAATCATTTGTTACCTGATAATTAGATAAACATAGCAATATAATTGAAACCATCACAACTATTTTATATCGTTTTCAAAAAATATATTTATTGAAATAATTAATTTCTTTTTAATCGAACGGCTAACAAAATAGAAAAAAGTGCATTAATTATTTACAAAAAAAAGTTATATAGACAATATAGGAAAATACTCAGTGTTTTCCAATCATAACTAGTAAGTATTAAGTTCGCTAACTTTCATGATATGTATAGTTTTTTATTAGTACAATAGTTATTTTAAAAGCATATTAACTGTATTTCTATCGGTCGAGGACTTCGAATTATTTTAAATTAGTAATTCATGATTATTAAACTCAATTAATAACTTAAAATTCTGTTGTTCATTGCCGTGTTTTTTTTTTTTCCAAATCCGACAAGAGTCTAACAAACCATTTTTATTTTCAAATTTTTACGCATTTATTATTTAAAAAAAAATTCTCAGATAGTCATAAGATCGAATCTAACGGCACAAATCCTTCTCTAGAACAAAGTTTGCAAAATGCAAAATCAGATATGCCAATGAATACAAATAATCAGAACATTACAAGATGGTAAATAATTGCACGCGAGTCCAAAAACATGGTTTCATATTCCATAAAATAACATTTCTTTAATATATCAATCAATAATCAGAACCATGTGGTTTGAATATTTAATTGGAACCGCACTGTCATCCTTACACCAATAATAGAGATAACATGTCACCAAATATGGACCCACATATCATATCCAATTATTTTATACAATTTAATATAATTCACATTACACACATAAACATCAAGAGTTTTTAAATATTTATTCAATGTAACACATCCAAAATTACAATGAAGTATCGAACCAAAATTTTTTCAAGAAACAATATTATAAATTAGTGGTAACTCTAATAATTAAAAATATTTTCGCGGATCAAATACAGTATAAAACCTAAATTGCGTAGTAGAGAAAGGATAAGGGTGATGTGCAGCAGAGTGGAGAACGACAAAAGGTATTGTTTTGTTATGACGTTCAGACCATAGCATCAATAAGGTTCAACACACCACAAGGAAATGACAAGTTTTGATGTGAAAGCAACCTATGAGTTGTTTCCATTTTCACATCACATGCCATTTCATAACAGTTAGGTTAATTAGCATCTCCATTTGCTTAGACATATAAATGTTATAGTCCATTCAGACAACTTCTTTCGTAAAATCTTTTTTTTTTCTTTCTTCTCTCAGATAATGGTGTTATATTAAATATGATGGTTTGAGATTGAACTTTAATTAAATATAAGAAAAAGAAAGAGAGCAAAGAGCCATTAATGGTTGATGCAACCTCCAACTTTATACTAAACAGAAATGGAAGAAAGCTAAAGAAGGTAGAAAAGAAGAATAAAGTTGCAGTGCAGTTGTAGAGTCGGCAAAGGCGGAAGGTATTATTTCCATCATTCACACCACAGACAAGACTTAGCACAGCCAAATGGGAAGTGGGAAAGATGTGAAAGCAAAGTTCAGTAATCTTCATTTTCACATGCCATAATAGAACAAGCGTTAGGTTTAGGCCCAAACACCATTATTGCAATACCCTTTGTAACATTTGGTATGTGTCTTTTAATAAAGTCTTTAACTTTTTCTGTAAATTTTGTTTATTTGTTTTAATCATTCATCATGGTAAGAAAATGTTGAAAAAGAAAGGAATTAAAGTGCATAAGATTGGTTAGGGAAGGCATAAAGTTGTGTGCAGAAGGGTGGGGGTGACGCCAGATTCAACGCAAGCAAACCCAAGCTGGGGACGATGACGTCACCTATGGCGTCATTCAAACCACTTCATCTCTCTGTGGACACACAACGCAAAGCGAGAGAAGGCTTTGAATCATCTATGCCAACAACACTGTTTGTTTCTCTCTCTTCTTTCTTTTGACAACGAAAGACGAAACTTCGGGGATGCTGTGTACCTCACCTTCACAGCCGCGTGACATTATCGCTGCCCTTTCGTCTCCGAATCTTTCTTTCTCCCTCTGCTAACATACACCCTTAACACCTCCTTTGTTTCCCTTTCGAACCTTCCTCGTATTTGATGCTTTGACTTACAGCACGGTGATTGATTCCCTCTCTTTCTCTCTCTTCGTTTTGCCATCAAAGTTCGAACCTTTTTCTGATTTGGATTGATCTGATGCCGGTATTGGGTTGTGGGGTGGTGCTGTTCCTTGACCCTCTCTCCGAGTGTAAACCAAAGTTTGTCTTTTTTTGATGTTTTACTGAAGTTATTTGCCGATTTCGGTTATTCAGTCTGGGATCAGTTCTGGGTTTGGTCTGGTTTGGCTATGCTGTTTTGGTGGCTTTGGAAGTTTGAACAAGGGGGTTCTTAGATCCTTTTGCGCCTTCCCGGTGCTGAAATTTTGCAGAGATATAAAATATTTGTGTTGTTTGTTTTTCATATCTGTGTATGGACTCTCTCGAGATAGAGTGACTCTCTTTATCTGATGTTTCTTATGTTAAGTAATCTTGTGAGAGGTTGGATCAGATGTCATGTGTCTTGTGAGTTGTGACATTAGATTTTGTAGTTAACACTTATACAGATCAGTGTTTTCCGTTTACACGGCATATATACTTTCCTTTTTTATAGGTTGTTTTTGTTTGGAAGTCTGTGCTGGGGAATTCAGGGTTTTGTTGAGTTACATATATTCCATTCGTCAGTTGGTAGTTAAACGGTTTCGGGACTTTATCTTTGAGGAACTTTTGAGGATTGAGGTTTTTTGAGAGTGGAAGCTATGCTACAGGCTCATTAAGGTTCTCAAGTTGTTCACAAATGGCGTATTCAGCCGAACCCTCATCTTCTTTGAGCTTCACTTCATCTTCCCATTTATCAAATGGCTCAGTTAGCCACAACATTTGCTCTTCTTACGGCTCTGACCCTGGACCTAACCTTGAGGTTATCAGTTTGAGTAAGCTTAGCTCCCACTTGGAGCAGCTTTTGATTGAATCTGACTGTGATTATAGTGATGCTGACATCATCGTAGAAGGAATACCAGTTAGTGTTCATCGATGCATTCTGGCCTCTAGAAGCAAGTTTTTCCATGAACTATTCAAGAAAGAGAAGGGGTCATCAGAAAAAGAAGGGAAGTTGAAGTATAACATGAGTGATTTGTTACCTTATGGCAAGGTTGGATATGAAGCCTTCCTCATATTCTTGGGATATGTATATACTGGTAAACTCAAGCCCTCTCCAATGGAGGTGTCTACATGTGTTGACAATGTATGTGCCCATGATGCTTGTAGACCTGCAATTAACTTTGCTGTGGAGTTGATGTATGCCTCTTCCATTTTTCAAATACCAGAGTTGGTATCACTTTTCCAGGTATATTCTATGTTTGATCACGTTAATGACTGCTTCAATGTATAATATTTCATTTCTTAAACAAATCATTAGCTACGATGATGGACCGATACTTCAATTTGGATCACATATCCGTGTTTGACACTTATTTGTGTCTGTTACTAGGAAATTTTACTGATTCTTGTCAATGAAGTATCTAATTTATACAACATAAGTACTTTTATATTAAGGATGAAGGTAGTAATGAATAGCTTAAATTTTGCAGCGACGTCTACTGAACTTTATAGGAAAGGCTCTTGTGGAAGATGTGATTCCAATCCTCACTGTTGCATTCCATTGTCAATCGAGTCAACTTGTCACTCAATGTATTGATAGGGTGGCAAGATCAGACCTTGACCAGATTTCAATCGACAAAGAGCTTCCGCATGAACTCTCAGGAAAAGTGAAATTGCTGCGCCACAACCCTCAGCAAGATGTCGAAAATGATGCATCTGAATTGGATGCTTTGTCGCTGAAACGAATCACTAGAATACACAGGGCATTGGACTCCGATGATGTTGAGCTTGTTAAACTTCTTCTAAATGAGTCAAACGTTACTTTAGATGAAGCCTATGCTCTTCATTACGCTGCAGCCTATTGTGACCCCAAGGTTGTTTCTGAGGTTCTTGGTTTGGCACTGGCTAATGTTAATCTTCGGAATTCTCGAGGATACACAGTGCTTCATGTTGCTGCTATGAGGAAAGAGGCTTCTGTTATAGTATCGCTGCTTACAAAAGGGGCTTGTGCATCAGATTTGACTTTTGATGGTCAGAGTGCTGTGAGTATTTGTCGAAGGTTGACGAGGCCAAAGGATTATCATGCGAAAACAGAACAGGGAAAAGAAACAAACAACGATCGGATATGCATCGATGTTCTCGAAAGAGAAATGCGGAGGAATCCACTGGCCAGAGATGCTTGTATCTCTTCCCATACCATGGCTGATGACCTCCACATGAAACTACTATACCTTGAGAACAGAGGTATGTTATGAGATTACTTGTTGCTTGTGTTCTGTGAATTGTCATCATTTGTTAAAGGAGTTCATGTGTGCTTTAGATTCTAATGTTTTACTGTGTTTATGGGACTTGTTTTATGCTCAAACCATGAAAAAGTAAATGTTTGCTGTCTACTGCAGTGGCATTTGCAAGGCTTTTCTTCCCTTCAGAAGCCAAACTTGCCATGGACATTGCGCATGCTGAGACAACATCGGAGTTTGCTGGTCTCTCTGCATCAAACTCAAAAAATTCAAATGGAAACTTGAGGGAGGTTGATCTCAATGAGACTCCCATAGTGCAAAATAAAAGACTTCTTTCTAGAATGGAGGCCCTTATGAAGACAGGTAATTGCAGTCTTTGTAAAGTTAGATTTTGATTTGCTTTGTTGTATGTAGTAATTAAGCAGTGTTTTCTTCTTCAATATAGCATTTGGTGTGAATCCATGGGAGAATTTGTTCTAGTGATGCTCTTAACAAGTAAATTACTTCACCTGAATCTGAGCATATAGAATCTGGTTTTACAGAACTAAACAAGCACACCGAAACTATAAGGTTGACTTAGTGATAAAAGTTGAAAGCGAGACATGTTGTGATTTCAACTCTTCTGACTAACATTGGAGAGATATAAGGCTAGATTGAAGTGTTTGAAAAAACTAACAAAAATCTAACAAAAACTCCGACTAACAAAAACTAACAAAAACTTACAAGTAATATTTGCTGATAAGAAAAACAAGCACACTCTAACTTGATTCCAGAAATCTTATCTTTTTGTTTGGTTTCGTAAATTTCTACCGAGTTGCATGATATTTGTGACTACACCTCTGAATCTATGTTGTATGTTGTGGTGGTGACAGTGGAAATGGGGCGGCGATACTTCCCACACTGCTCAGAAGTGTTGGACAAGTTCATGGAGGATGATCTACCAGACTTGTTTTATCTTGAAAAGGGTACTCAAGAAGAGCAGAGAATCAAAAGAACACGGTTCATGGAGCTTAAAGATGATGTTCACAAGGCCTTCAGCAAGGACAAGGCCGAGTTTAGCCGCTCTGGCATTTCATCTTCATCTTCTTCGTCTTCCCTCAAAGATTCTGTTGTACATTACAAGGCTAGGAAAGTGTAACAGTAAAACCATACATAGCAGTTTTTGATTTTGACATACATATATTATATATATATATAGTACAAATTCTAAAGGTGATCGTGCCCACCAACTCATCTGTAAAATTGTGAAAGAAGGTGATGTCTTACTGTCTTGTGTAATCAACACCATGTATTTTGAAAATAATTTCATATGCTTTATGGTGCTGAAATTTATTGCAAATTTTTTATGATTATCTGCTATTCTGTATTTCTTTCACCGCTGTTTTCTCTTTTTCTAAGTTAGTCTTTTTATCTTTTCTTAGGAAGTGAATTGGAAGAGTACTTCAATTTTATAAAATTGAATTGAAGGAAAGGTTTAGATCGATAAATATTGAAAATTTGTTTTATCTTTAGTTAAGCTGAGATTTTTAACATATTTTTGATTACATTGAGGTTATACGTTTTGAGTTTGGTATTATGTATTAATAGATTGTTTGATAATGATCCGATGATGAATAATACGATATATTTAATAATTAACAAATATTAATAAGATAGATTTCAAATACATAATAACTGAATTTTAGTTTAGTTTAATTTAACTATATAAAACCGGATTACAAAGTGGTTTATATCTATTTTTATATCTTGTAGATATGAAATTGTTAACATTATAAAATTTATCTCTTTCAAGTAGCTTTATACTACATATTTTTTTCCTTTTCATTTTATTCCATTATTCTTTCATATGCGTTAAATGCTTTTACTTGCTTGTGTTATGTTATAACTGTGAAACTTCAAAAAGTAAGTTTTAAGTTAAAGAAAAATAATAATAATTATTCAAAATTACGTTTATCATGAAAGTAAAGATCCAAACATACAAATTAAAATGGTTGCCAAAGAGGATGTGGAATATAATAGTTGTTGAACGTTGTTATGAAACACTTCCCATACCAGGTTTCAGAGTTAACCACTTTGTTACTTCAATGACAACTATAGTGCTGTTCTTTTAAAAAATCGTTTAATAAATTATTGCCATTTGAGAATATGTTTATAACTTGTCTATTTTTTTAGATAAATATTCTAAAGATAATCTTATTCTCTCATAAAAGTGTCTTTTTATTAAAAAATATTAATAACACTTAATTGTTATTTTTTCATAATTAATAAAGAGAAAATTATTATTAATGTTTTATTAATAGAAAGTTAAATTCACAACTTTTTCTATCTTCTATCTGATTAATCTTATAATTTAGTGTGGAAGAATTGAATCTACAATTTCTCTCGTCCTTCCATCTAATTTAACTACTAAGTTACATTACAAGTTTAATAATAGTAAAATTATTTTTTTTAATTATTAGAAATTTTATTGAGACCATCGCTAGCAATATTCTTATTTTGTATATGCAAACACTAGCATCTCATAATTAGAGTTTTATTAGAGATTTGTTTTTTCTTAGTTTTTACACAAGAACATTTCTTATGAATGTCGAAGACTAATTTCTTTAAAGTGAAATCATCACTGAACGTCTAAAATGTAATAACAATTTGTTTTATTTATATTATCATAAATAGAATTTATAAAAATACTTTTGCCGAATTTTATTGATTTAACGTTAATCAAATCTCGGTCCATTGATATTGGGATGAAAAAAAATTAGTCACACGTCATGAAGATAATTTATTTAACTACTGCTAAAAAAACTCATATTTACTGTCAATTTTGTTTTGAAATTTTTTTCGGAAAAAACACTTACAAATTTTGTTGAGAAAAAAAATTACAAGAAATTGCTACCACTTTTCTTACAAAATATTTTGTATAAAATACTTTTCGCAACAAATTTTATAGAAAATACTTACAAATTTTATAATTTTATAGGAAATGATTACCCACAAAGAAATTACCCTCCAATTAAAATTTTTAAAAAAAATGGCAGAAAAAAATTTTTTTCTTGCAAATTTGTTATAATATGAAAATTTCTTGAACATTAAATTTTATGTTCAATTATTGTCATATATAAAAACTCTTTTTGACTAATAATAATTATATTATTGCAAATAAGATTAATTAGTTTGTTTGTCACCCAGTGAACCGGGAAATAGATCTGATAGTAAAACTTTTTTTTTAACGAATTTAACATGCAGTCATTTACACTAAATTATTGACATCATTTTTACGTTTGAACATGTGCAGCAGATGCAGCAGCAGGTGAAGTTAATGTATGAATGGAACAAAGTTTGAATTAAGGAACCGTTGGTTTGTCTAGCGTCGAAGAAAAACAATGGAAATATTTGAAGAAATTGATTGGAGAAAATTGATTTTAATCGATAGAAAAACTAAAGAGTTATTTTTATTTTAATATGATTTTATCATTTTTAATTGATTTTCAATGTTCCAAATAATTTATTAGTATAAATTAATTTTAAAAATTGATTATAGGAATTTCCAAAGTGAAACAGAACACGCACATTACAAATCGTCGAAAAAAGTGAGTCCTGGTTGCATCTGGTGACTGCCGTCGTTTTGCAGGTAACTTTTTAGACACTGAATACCTCGTTTTTTTTTATTAAATTAAATATTTATTATATTTAGTTACTTTCGATTCAATTATTGGTGGTCACACTTTGATATAATTTATTGGGTAGTCAGAATTTATTGTTTATCATCCTTTCATTCTAAGAATAAATGTTACAAGAAAAACATGCTAACTAATGGACATTGTGATATTGATAAAGTGATAAAAAGTGAAAGTTTTTAGTTGAAAAGTGTTACAAAAGTAATCCCACTCAAATTCTCAGTCACTTACACAGTCATTTCAAATCAAAAAAAAAAAAATGTATTATTAAATGAATACTTTTTAGAACACTTTCAGACGGGATTAAGAAAAAAACAAACAGAAGAGAAATCAAACAATGAAATATCAGAAGTGAGCATTAACCAAAGCCACTATCTGCATGAAGGACCACGAGAACAATCACCAGCCATGCTTCGTAGCAGAATATAAAAGTAATAACTGATTTAGAATCAAATATAAAAAGCTTTATAAAAGGTACTGCACTATCAATGAACTAAATAATAGTTTTAAATTAGTTCTTTTTGGTAGTATTAAAATCAATAATTTTATTTTTTTTGTTTTAATCGCTTATTGACACAAAAGTACTTTTTCTGCATGCTATAAATAAGTTATACAATTAGCAAGTGACTGTATAGAAAAACAAAATCCAACAGTGAGGTCAAACAAGAAAGTATCAGAAAGCAGTAACTAAAGCCACTATCTGCGGGGAAAAACCAGAAGAACGACACGACATCACTCATAACAGAGCATAAAACAAGAGCTTGTTAAAACAAACATAGAAAGTTAAATAAAGGGAACTGTGTTGTTAATGAAAAAAAAACAACAACTTAGAATTAAAGTAGTATTTGTTGTTGTGATAATTGACATTGTTCAGTGGCAGAGATGTAGTTATCATGTGCATGGTGTAATTAAACAAAGAAAGCAATTTGCAATTGCAAGTGAGTGTTGTTTAGAAATGTGGTGACAGTTTCACTGAGATGAGAAAGCTGGTCCAAAGGGGTGTTTGCCTTTACAGAGCAGAACATTATAATTTAAAATATGGCCTAAAAGATTCACCGTTCACCAAATCCAACCCTTTCTTTGTCTTCATTGCTGTGCCTCTTTCCTGCTATAGCTAATCTAGCTGTCACTGTTTTATTTCATATATTTGTTTCATTCGAGTTCCAAGAATGTCATTGAAGCCCTTCTTGCTTCATACTTCTCTTTCAACCCATTTCTCATTCACCAGCATATGGCTGCCTTTGGAGAATATTCTACCCAATGTCCAACCCCGGAGAGGCCTAAACACAGACTTTCACAACATGAGAAAAAACCACTTCCTTCATACATCTGTCATGATCCAAAAGGCCTTCCTTCACCCAAGCACAAGGTAGAGAAGAATTCATCAAAAACTGTGTCTTCTTCTTCTTCTCCTCAACGCAAAAGGGGTGGTTCTGCTTCGGAAAGATCAAATTCTAAGTCACTGGTGTCAGCAGATTCAAGAAGGGTAGGAACCTTGATGGATGAAGTTGCCATTGGAGCAGTGATTGCTGTCCTCAGTGGCTACATAGGAAGATATGTGAAAGATGAGATTTTCAGGAAAACAATCCGAGAGAAGTGTAGTTCTCTCTTGGACAGAAGAAGAAGAAAGGATGCAGGTGATGAGGTTTTTGTGAACATGGAATTGGGTATGAAGAAAATTGATAGATTAGTAGAAAGTCAAGGAACAACGGAACAGGTGAGGATGATCAAAAGGTTAAGGAGTTCCATTGAGCTTTTAAGCGTAGTTGCTACTTCGAATTCTAAAACTTCCAGGGATGCTTCAACCTGTGGTGTGCTAAATTCACATCTCTCAGCTTGTGCTCAGCTATATCTGGCAGTAGCTTACAAGCTGCAGAAAAATGACAGGGTTGCCTCTAAGCATTTACTGCAAGTGTTTTGTGATTCTCCGAGTTTTTCTCGAACCTACTTGCTTCCTGACCTTTGGGAGCATTTGTTTCTTCCCCATCTTCTCCATGTCAAAATTTGGTACAACACTGGGCTTGAGTTCCTTTCAAACGAAGCTCATGGTGAGAAGGAACAGAAAATGAAGGTGCACAACAAAGTTTACAATGAAAAGATTGATAGAGGGACTATTCTGTTTGCTCAGTATTACAAGCAATGGCTTAAAGTTGGGGCCAGTGAGCCACCTATTCCTAATGTCTCTTTGCCATCAAGGCCAAGTTACAGATTATCAAGAAGGTCTTCAGATTCTTTTGTTTCAAATTCCTCAATCAACCAAAACTTGTAAGTGATATTAATATCTTACATTCACCACCACAACCATCTTTCTGTAAGTGATTTTATGTTTATGGTTTTCTTTAACAGATTCAAGACAGTATTCGGCTCCAAACTAGAGCAGCAACCTTCTGGTCTTGGTGACCAAAATGGAGTGTTGAGAATTACCACAGGCCTAGAGATTGATGAAAAGTTGTATGAAGATGAATGCAAAAACAGTTCAGTTCAGGTTATCTTCTGTGCTTACAATTCGCAGATGAAATTGTCTGATTCAAATTATAGAATTTCACTTCTGATGTAATCTCCTTACTTCGTACAGAAAGGAGATAGGGTATTTGTTGGAAGATCAAGTCATTTTGGCAAAAATCAAGCTCAATTATGGCCAACGTCGCAGAGATTGGACTATTTTCAGTGTCTTTCTTGCAGGTTCATTCCAAAGGAAAGCTTTGAGAACAGCAACCGTAGACCCAAGAATGCTTCAGCTGTTCTTTCAAGAGATTTTGCTGGAGCTATTACAACTATAGGTTCGTCAGATATTCTAAGTGACTGTGAATTCGCTATTCGTGTGATTACTAAAGCTTGGTTGAACTCTCCTGGTGATCCTCTAATTGAAGAAGCACTGACACAGCCTACTGTAGTTCAAGCTATGCTTGAGGTGTTATTTTCCTCAACCAATGATGAGATTCTTGAATTGATCATATCAATTTTAGCAGAATTAATAGGAAGGAATGGTGCAATTAAGCAAATTATACTGAACTCTGATCCTCAACTAGAAATATTTGTGAGGCTTCTAAGAAGCACTAGCCTGTTTCTAAAGGCTGCAGTTCTACTTTATCTATCACAACCAAAGGCAAAGCAGATGCTATCTTCAGAATGGGTGCCATTGATCCTTCGAGTGCTGGAATTTGGAGACAAATTGCAGACCCTCTTCACAGTACAATGCAGTCCTCAAGTGGCAGCATTCTATGTTTTGGACCAACTTCTTACTGGTTTTGATGAAGACAAGAACTTAGAAAATGCAAGGCAAGTACTTTCACTTGGGGGATTGACCCTGCTAATGGCAAGGATCGAAGGAGAGATCCACGAGAGAAACAATGCTGCTATGATAATTTCATGTTGCATTCGCGCCGAAGGAAGCTGCAGAAGTTTCTTAGCTGACAACATAAACAAGACTTCATTACTTGAACTCATTGTTGTTGGAAGTAAACAAAATTCCAGTGGCTATGCCTTGTCTGTGCTGGTCGAGTTGCTCTGCCTTGATGAGTATGTGCTTATCACTTCTCTCTAGATTTTTTCTTCTTGGTTTACCTTTTTTCTTCTATCTGAAAATGTTAAGAGGACTTTAATTTCATACCAGAAGATCAAAGACTTTAAATTTCTTAAGAGGACTTAAAGATGGATGGAGTGGCATAAACGTAATGCACGTTTTCTTCATTTACCTTGAGAAGGCTCCACCTGAAGAACGCCCTATAGTTGCAGTAATATTGTTGCTGCTTGATCTTATGGTAATTCTTTTTCATTCAACTTAGTAGTGCTTTACGGAAATATTGGTTGTGAACAATGGTCTAAGTTCTGTGACTTTCATTCCATGATTCTATATTGAATTGATTTACATGTTTTGAAGAGTTCACAAATGCAGTAGCAGTTGTGTTGCAGGAAGATCCTTTCAAGGGAAGCTTATACAGATCAGAAGCAATCCAAGCACTTGTAGCAGCTTTGAATTGTCAAACATGTAATGATAGAGAGCAACAGCAATCAGCACGAGCTCTATACCTATTAGGAGGTCACTTTTCTCATTCAGGGGAACCATTAATGGAAAATTCTCTTTTACAAAAAGCAGGTTTCAGAGAAATTTGCTTTGAAGATTCATATCCGGGCAAGGAAAATGTTGTTTATGATTCAATTCACAAGGTAGACTTTGGCTACAATCATTCCATGCACAATATTTGAATTGTTTGTTGCCTCTAGTACTTACTGTTCCAATTTTTAGCACATAAAAAATTGTTGATTGGTTGTGTCACTTACTAGAATGTGGAGGAAGAGGAAGAAGCAGAAAGTTGGCAAAAGAGAAAAGCCCTTGTCTTGTTCAACAATGGATACAAGAATTTGCTATCAGCACTTGCAGATACCATAGCCAATGGAATTCCATGTTTAGCACGAGCAAGTCTCATAACCATTTCATGGATGAGCAGCTACCTCAATTTAATTGAAGATACAATGTTGCCACCAATGGTATTCTCAATCTTAAGACCACAATTACTACAATCCTTGGATTATGATAAAGATGTTGAGGAAAGAGTTCTAGCATCATATTCATTGCTATACCTTGTCAAATATTCAGGTATTAAAACTTTAGCCATCTCCTAAATATTCTCCCACACTTTATGTTTTGTATCATGGTCTCTTCCATGAAATAAAACTACATAAATCAATAAATTTTCAATTGCATGGTACTGGTGTAAAACATTTTTTAACTGCTACTGTTTACTTCACAAAAATGTAGCTGCATAACAGGTTCTTATCATAAAATATAGTATCCTTTTTTGAATGTTCTTCATTTTCATTTGTCCTTGGTATCAGGATGTGTCTCCGATTTACCATCATTGGACAAAGACTCACTCACACATCTCCGAAATCTCTCCCTAGTGACTTGGACGGCCAACGAGGTCATTGCAATCTTCTCAAAAAGAAGCTTGCAATTGCGACAATGATTGGCAAGAAGCTTCATTTTCTTTAGTCTTCCAATGTTCTTTCTTTTTGATAATATATCTGAGATTGTACTCATCTTTGTCTTGTATAGTTGATTAGCTTGAAAGGGAATATTTGTATCAAAGGAAACGAATATCTGCTTTATTCAAGATAGCTTATGATTTCACTTTCAGAAAAGCTTGCTTAGCCAAATATACTACTCAATAATAAGGGAACACAAAAGTGTGTCTAAAAGTGACTTCAGTATAGTACATTGGGACATGTTTGGACAACTTTCCCCATAAATACTTATGCAAGAGAAAAATAAGAAGATTAAAGTCCTTAGAAGAGCTTCTATCAAGTCAATATCACAAAACCGACTTCTAAAGTGAGGATCAAAATCCAACATATCATACCCCTCTCATGCGAATGAATGAACATGACATGCTCTAAATAGCTCTGAAAACATCTTGGTAGGTAAGTTTATGTATACTCAAATTCAAATTAGAGTGATGAAGATTGTATCACACTTATATATTATAATTTGACATTATTCTTAATTGATCTGGGATTTCCAATAAATTAGACTCTTTGTATTAGATTGGAACATGTCTTTAACGAAAAAGAAGTGTTAGAACATGCAACTTGGTGTGGATCTCAGTTTTTACGTTTGTTCCGAGATAACAAAATTTGTACTAATTCCACATTGTCTTTTATTCACCCCTCACGTGATAAACAGAGGAAATAGAAGACAAAAGAGGGAACTTCAATTTTTATTTTATTTGCTTACACATGGATAACAAGTTATCTCTTACTCAGTTCTTCATGTGCAACTGTTTTTTCCAGACTGCAACAGGGCGAGCATCCACCTCTTCTTATAAACAGAATCTGCTGAATAAAAAAAAGAAAAAAAATTCTCCATTTGTTGTCAATAATAGCAGACAAACTGCATCAAATAATTTGACATGTAATTCGGAGGGAACAGTTCTTTAATTTCTTTCGTAAGCTCCAAACTGAAAAACTGTAACAAAACCTATATAACCTATGATAACTACCAAATATGTCATTGGTTGGTGCCTATGTAACTGTAGTAGTAGAATAGGAGTTTACTCATTCTACCACTATTTTGGAGCGAAAGATAAAAAAAAAAAAAACTGATATCATAAACCCTCTTGTTGAGGTATGAAGCATGATCCAATCGGGGACCCCAAATGCATTTTGACAAATGTGTTTGTTGATTGGAGCATAATAGAGTGAATGAGAAATGAATGAATAAACGTTGATTTTGCTATAAGTTAATGGGTATCCCAATCAATACGTTTGTTGCATTGTCCTGTAATGCATATGGGAGAGCCATCCCTTCGTGAAAACAGCATCACTGCAAGAGAAGATAGCAATCTAAGCCACAATATTGCAGAAAGTACAGCAACAATATCTATGGTCCCCTTTCTTCCCTTCTTCCAATGTTCACGTCATCACGTGCCACTCTTTATTGCAGTTTTTTGTATGCAATGTTGTACTAACAATGCTGTGTCAAAACCTTGGAGGATATGAACATGGCATCTAAGAGAATATAAAGGAGGGACCACAAAAATGGAATTGCGTATAGTTAACACAACTCGTCAAAAAGGAATTCTGAATTGCTAAGTTTAAACTCTTGTAAGATTCCTTTTTCAAATCACATTATTCAAAGTTGGTGAAAATTCAATGAGAGCTGGAAAAATGACTAACGTGAATAATATACATAAGTAAAAAAATTCATAAATTTATTATTTTAAGGTTTAAATTTAAAAATAATATTATATACATACTAGAGGACATAATTAAACGTAAGTATATAAATATTTTACGTGTAAATGTAAGGATATAAAGTATATTTTACATGTAAGAGAATTCCGCAACAAAAGTTAGGGTGTTAAAAGTTGTGGATATGGTATCACTTGATTCCAACGGAGAGAGGGAACCAAAGGAGAGGGCCAAAGAAAAGTGGATTCATGGTCCCATTACTTTATAAATTTCTTTTAAAATAATTATTTCTCTAAAAGAAATTATCAACCTTCAATCAAATTGATCATGTATATCATTAAAATTTGTACTTAAATTACTCCATAAACTTTCTCTTTAAATTTCTGCAAATTAATCATCTACTACTACTCCTAACCAAATCAGGTAATAGTCTTCAGATTAATCTAGACTTCACTTTAATGGGGTTTACCTTACAAGCATATTAAAAATAATTCAAGTACGAATCAAAATCTCATATTGAATAGAAAAGACGAAGTTAAACACTATATAACTATATAAGAATAAAGACTCATAACATAATTGTCTTAAAGTTTTGGTGTTAAATAGTCTCATATATATAAAACCAATGTCATATATATAGAATCACACGTATATTTAAAAATATATAAACCCACCGGTGTGACTAACCGCGTGATCATATCTGTCACTGTAACCATAACCATATAATGATAAAATATAAACTCATCACATACTGTTATTTTCTTTCCATACTTGAGATACTATATGGTATATATCTCTCACTAACCACAATCATTTTTGCTTTTCCTTTTTTTTTTCTTATTCTCTTCCTTAGATTCATAAGTTCACGTGAGACATTCCAAAAAAAAGGTTTTGGAAGGAATAGATAGGCCGTGTTTTCTAAAGCCAATTAATTGCTCATAATAAAGAAAATATCCACTAATATCAAATATAGGTATAAAAGTATCAAATTAAATGTGGAAACAAGTGTTTATTATATCAAAATTATAATGTTTCAAATATGAACAACAAACAAAAAAAACTTAAAATAAAAAAACATTACAAAACTTATTTTTCTAATTACATAATCTTAATGTTTAAAACGGCGAACTTGCTATCATAATTTCAACTTGAACGGTTAAAAAAACAAAGTGAAATTTATAATTCGACTTTTACTTTATGCACCCCATCAATTTTGTCACGCACCCCTCAAACATTGAAAATGACCATTTTATCTTCTTTATAAGAGATTTTTTCGGAACACAGAGTCCGATAACTCTCCAAAATAAATTTTCTGAAATTTAGAGAATGAGATTTCCGAAATAGAATTTTTGAAAAAACAAAAAATCGGAACAAGATTTTCGAAACAAAAGTTTTTTGAACGCATAAAATATGTTTCGAAAGTTTTACAGAAAGAACTTTCCGGCACAATTCATTTTTGTACTTTCTCTCTTTTTCTTCCTCTACAGTGATTTCCCTGTCTTCTTCTTCCTCTGCAACTGTGGCGATTGCAACAGCGGCGATTATGAGGAAAGTGGTGACCACGATAATGACCGCAATGGTAGTTGGAAATTTTTTCTATATACTTAAATATGTTTTTATCCTTTAACTGAATTTTGGAATTAATCTTTTAAATTTAATATTAATTTAGTCCTTCATCTTTAGAAATGTATGGATTTGATTCTTTCTACCAAATTTTGTTAAGTTTATTTGACATTTTAAATGCATTTTATAATAATATTTAAGTTAACATTGAACCGAAAGTGTGTCAAACGGTGTAAACAATTCAAATACTATCATGAAATACGCTTGAAACGTCAGATAACTTTAACAAAATTTGATAAAAATGACTAAATTCGTACATTTCTAAAAATGAATGACTAAATTAGTATAAAGTTTAAAGAGGGACTAATTTCAAAATTCATTTAAATTCGGAGGACAAAAAAATATATTTAACCCTTTTTCTTTTATTGAGGAGGTGTAGTTAGTACTTGTGGAGAGTGCAGAAGCAATAACCTTATAATTTTACTTAAGGGCTCCATGAATATATAAAAGAAAATTCCTTCTCTTTTATATGTCAAAGAAAGGCTCAAACATTTACACTCTGTGTTGCTCTTCTTTTGAGAAAAAATTAATTTAAGTAATTATATCTATTCTACTCATAATATTCTAAATCAATCAAAACAGTTTACTTTAATTAATCGGTTTGACTTAAAAGAAAAAGGAAAGATAAAAGTAACATTAAATCTATCAGGATTGAAAAGTACATATTTTTTAATATTGTGTTTACAAATTATTTGAACAGAAAATAAGATTTATTTAATATTCAACTACCGTAATTAAACATAGGTGATATTAAGTCTGTGCGCATGATTTTTAAATGTATATAATATTATATTATATTATATTATATTATAATACTATTTATTAAGTTAATATATAAAGTAAAATAACAAAAGATTATTAATAAATAAAAGATAATAATTAATAAAATAGTTTTATAAAGAATATATAAAAGTAATTGTTAATCTTTAAAAATAAATAAATAATTATATAATAAAAAATAAATTAAGATTAAGTAGTTGTAGGCACAGAAAAAATATATTATATAATTATAGATTATAGATTATATAAATATATACCACAAAACAATAAATTGTAAAAAATGAAAGAAACGTTAAATGTGATACTCCTCTTTCTATTTTAAACTCTGTCCTAAAGAGGGGTTGGGCGTAGCCATTTAAGGGTCCAAGTTCAGCCCACTTTGGACCTCAAGACCCCCTCACAGTCATTTACACTTCATTCTGTCACTTTTACAGAAAATAGTCCTCTTTGTATCTCTGGTGCTGAAGCAGAAAGCTCTGTTAGGGCTTCAACAAGTTCCTTGATTTCCATAGCTAAAACATCTTTCTACCACGTAAGTTGATTCCTTCCCTTGCTTCCTTTTGTTTTCAGCTCCTAAGTTCTGGTCCTACCTTAATCTCTATCAAATCTAAGTTCTTTTTCGTGCTCGTGTGTTTGTTTTCAGCTCATTAAGCTGTTCTTGGTCCTGGTTCTCTTCCACCAAGAGTCCTTTAAGAACGTTTAACTCCATTCGAGGTAAGGGAAGTTAGAGTTTATGTTTTTTTAAAGTTATTATGCTTTCTATATAGGCATCAGATTTATGTGACAGAAAGCACCTTGTAATTTAACTGTTGCTGGACAAGGTGCATCATTTCTGTACTTTTATTGGTATAGTATCTGACTGTATTTAATATTTATCCTTTTAAGGGTATGTTGTTTTCTGTACATAGTTTCCTTGGTTGAAATTTTAGATGTTGATTGTTGTCCGCATTGAATCATTGACATTAGATACTTTTATTTATTTGTTGAGATTTTATTCATGAAAATAGTTTGCCTTTGGTCTCAATCTCTAAAGACTTGGGTTTATGTTGAAGTATAAACTAAGTAAAATTGTTTTTTTTTAAAACATTTGTGGATTGATATCTTGTTTAAATTATTCTTTTATTGAAAATTTCCCCTGTGCAGGATTTGTAGAAAATAATTTAAGGTGTTGATGCTTACATTAAAAATGGCATGTCCCTTGACAATTTTCATATTGCATCGAGTACATTTTATGTTTTGTAAAAA
>Ga0214542_1004504_pt1 | contig 27591 bp, 17 predicted proteins | sample CNSS1metaG_FD_160096 | JGI IMG/M metagenome (GOLD analysis project Ga0214542, IMG submission 160096) | Root nodule microbial communities from cowpea collected in UCLA plant growth center, Los Angeles, California, USA - CNSS1 | ecosystem: Host-associated > Plants > Roots > Nodule | place: USA...
GGTGGAGAACTTGAGCGAATTAAACACAAGTTAAGGGTGTTCGACCCAGACCGCTTACTTGTGGTAAGGGTGGGGAACTTGAACGAATTAAACACAAGATAAGGGTGTTCGACCCAGGCCGCTTACTTGTGGTAAGGGTGGGGAACTTGAACGAATTAAACACAAGTTAAGGATGTTCGACCCAAGCCGCTTAATTGTGGTAAGGGTGGGGAACTTGAGCGAATTAAACACAAGTTAAGGGTGTTCGACCCAGGTCGCTTACTTGTGGTAAGGGTAGGGAACTTGAGCGAATTAAACACAAGTTAAGGGTGTTCGACCCAGGCCGCTTACTTGTGGTAAGGGTGGGGAAATTGAGTGAATTAAACACAAGTTAAAGGTGTTCGACCCAGGCCGCTTACTTGTGGTAAGGGTGGGGAACTTGAACGAATTAAACACAAGTTAAGGGTGTTCGACCTAGGCCGCTTACTTGTGGTAAGGGTGGGGAAATTGAACGAATTAAACACAAGTTAAGGGTGTTCGACCTAGGCCGCTTACTTGTCGTAAGGGTGGGGAAGTTGAGCGAATTAAACAGAAGTTAATGGTGTTCGACCCAAGCCGCTTACTTGTGGTAAGGGTGGGGAACTTGAAAGGAATATGAGAGTAAAAACATAGGAGAGTTGTACAGTTGAGAACCCTTTGTTTTATTTATTGAATATGGGGTGCCTCGTTAAAACCTCCCTGGCCAAAACCCTCCTTAGGGAAAAAAGACCAGGTGAGGAAAAAGAGTACACCCAGGGTTACAAGTATTTGGTTTAACGCAACATACATTTAACTGAAATAGAACTTGAAGTGGGACACGTTCCAAGTGTTCGGTATCTCTTCCCCAGATAGATGTTCGAGGCGATAAGCTTCACCTCCTGTGTCTTCACGTATGCAATATGGGTCGTCCCAGTTGGCGGAGAACTTTCCATCCTTCTTTCTTGCACTGTTGGCCATTCTCCATACTAAGTCCCCGATTGCGAATGATCGTGGACATAGGTTTGCGTTATACTTTCTGGCAGCTCGTCGTTTGGCAGCTAAATTGCGTATCTGGGCTTTTTCTCTGAGTTTGGGTAGGAGGTCGAGATGCGTAGCCATGTTTTGGTGGTTGTGGGTTGGGTCGTATAGTTCTCGGCACAGGGATGGTTCGCCAATCTCAACCGGTATCATGGCGTTTGCACCGTAAACTAGGCTGAATGGGGATTCGTTTGTTGATGATTGAAGGGTGCACCTGTAAGCCCATAGCACTTCTACTAACTCTTTGGGCCATCAGCCTTTGGCACTATCTAATCTCTTGCGTAGCTCTACTAGGATAACTTTATTGGCCGCCTATGCTTGTCCATTGGTTTGTGGATGTTCTACAGAACTTGTGATGTGTTTGATGCCCAGGCCAGTGTAGAACTTGGCTAGCTCCTTATCTATAAATTGTCGGTCATTGTCTGTGATGATGGTATGTGGAACACCATATCTGCATATAATATCTTTCCAAACAAATTGCTACATTTGTTGGGTCGTGATGGTGGTTAGCGGCTTGGCTTCTATCCATTTGGTGAAGTAGTTGACGGCTACAATTAGGAATTTCACCTGCCCTTTGCCAGGCAAGAAGGGGTCGAGGATATTCATTCCCCACTTAGCGAATGGCCATGAGGATAGTATATGGTGTAGTTGTTCTTGTTTCTGGTGGACGAGGTTGTCATGTTTTTGGCATGGTTTGCACTTTTTGACATAATCTTGGCAGTCTACTTCTATAGTCGGCCATAAGTACCCGGCTCTAAGGACTCTTGTAGACATGGTACGTGCGCCGGAATGGTAGTCGCAAATGCCTTCGTGTAGCTCTTTAATGATATATTGTGCTTGCTCTACCGTGACACATTTGAGGAGAGGTTGGTCGTATCCGCGCTTGTAAAGTCCGTCGCCTATCATGGTATACCTAGCGGCCTTAGCCAGCCAAGTTTTGTCCGCATCTTGTGGGGGGTTACCGGTTCTTAGGTATTGGATATAGGGGGTGGTCCAGTTATGGTTTTGGGGAGGGGTGGTGTTGTCAGTTGGAGTGTAGGTTAGGTTTTGGCATGTATTTGTGATGGAGGGTGTGGATAATGTTTACTGTAGTAGATATCGGTGGCGGCTTTTCAATTTGGTGCTGGCTAATTTTGAGAGAATGTCGGCTCTGACGTTGTCGGTTCTTGGGATATGTTCGATACAGACTCGTTCGAAGGCGGATTATAACTACGCGAACTAGGTGGTAATACTGTAGAAGGATGGGGTCTTTAATTTGGAATTCATCGTTTAGGTGCCCTACAGTAAGTTTGGAGTCGGTCTTACATGTTAACGTCGTGACAGCAACTTCGCGGGCAAGAGTAAGGCCGGCTAGGATAGCTTCGTATTCGGCCTGGTTGTTTGATGTTTTGAAGGCAAAGTGGAGGGATTTTTCGATGAGGATGTCGTTGGGTCCTTCAAACACGATGCCAGCACCGGCACCTTTTGGATTTGAGGAACCATCTACATGAAGCGTCCACTGGTCCTCTGTGGGTGTGTCCTGGAGGTCATTGACAAAATCTATAAGACATTGGGCTTTAATGGGACCATGGGGTTCGTAGCGAATGTTGAATTCCGACAGCTCGACGGCCCAAGATGACATCTGTCCAGCTAGATCTGGTTTTTGCAATATTTTTTGGATTGGGTAGTCGGTTTTGACGGTGATGTTGTGGTTTTGGAAGTATGGGCGTAGGCGGCGGGCTGCGTGGACTAAGGATAGGGCCAGCTTCTCCACCACTTGATATCTAGTTTCAGGATCTTGCAGCGTTATGCTAACGAAGTAGACGAGATACTGCGTGCCTTCTATTTCTTGGACGAGCGCGACGTTGACGGTGTGTCGGTGGCCGTGATGTATACAAGGAGGGGTTGGTGAGTGTCCGACTTGTGGAGGATAGGTGGTGAGGTCAGGGTTGTTTTTAGCTTTTGGAAGATCTGTTCACAATCGTCAGTCCACGTGAACCGGGTGGATTTCTTTAGGAGTTGGACAATGGGTTGGGTTTGTTCGGCCTGTTTGGGTAGGAAGCGGGAAATGGTTGTGAGGCAGCCTATGAGGCGTTGGACCTCTTTGATGGTAGTGGGATTGCGCATCTCAATAATGGCCATGCATTTTTTGGAATTGGCTTCTGTGCCGCGTTGGGTCAACATAAACCCAAGAAATTTACCGCGGTCGACGCCGAATACACATTTGTCAGGGTTAAAGCGGAGGTTGTATTGGCGTAGCACAAAGAAGACAGCCGAGAGGTCCTCAACATGTTGGTGGTGGCTTGGAGACTTGACAACCATGTCGTCAACATATACTTCGACACATTGTCCCATTAGATGACTGAAGACCTTGTCCATTAGCCGTTGGTAGGTTGCTCCAGCGTTCTTCAGACCAAAAGGCATGACTCTATAGAAGTAGTTGGCATCGTCCGTGATGAAGGCGGTCTTGTGCATGTCAGATATGGCCATGGGGATTTGGTTGTACCCAGAATATGCGTCCAAAAAGCTAAGCACCTTATTCCCTGTTGCGCCGTCAACAAGTCGGTCGATATTGGGTAAAGGGTAGGCATCGCGAGGGCATCCGTGTAGTCTACACACATCCGTCATTTGCCATTGGTTTTCTTCACCAAGACTACGTTAGAAAGCCAAGTGGTGTACTGAGCTTCTTCTATGAATCTTGTATTTAGTAACTTGTCGGCCTTAACCTTAGCCGCTAGTCGACGTTCTTCGCCAAGTTTGTGTTTCTTCTGGGATACGTATCGGGCTTCTTTGTAGATGGATAGTTTGTGGGATGCCACTTGAGGGTCCACCCCAGGTAGGTCAACAGTTGACCAGGCGAAAAGGTCTGTGTTACTGTGAGGATGGGTGTGATGATGGCACGCTCGTCAGAGTTCAAACCGGTGCCTAGGTTGATAGAGTGGCCATTGGGGAGCTCTAGAGGGTAGGTCTCCTCAACTGGTTCGAGACGAACATCCCGGCCTACTCTGGGGTATAGGTATTCGCCTGACAGGGCGATGTCGGATCCAGGTGGTCGCTCAATGTGGTTGGTTTGTTGAATTGGGAGCTGTGGGCGCAGGCTGGCCATGTAGCATTCGCGTGCCAACCGCTGGTCGCAGTGGATGGTGAGGATGTCACCGGAAGGAGAAGGGAACTTCATGGCTAAATAGGGGGTGGAGACGACAGCGCCAAGGGTGTTGAGGGAAGGACGACCCAGGAGGACATTGTAGGATGTTGGCGCGTCGACGATAAGGAAGCGGATTGGAATGGTTTTGGTTTGGGTTCCCTCACGAAAGACGGTGTGGAGGTCGATGTAGCCGCGGGTGGATACCTGTTCGCTAGAAAAGTCATAGATTGGTTCGTCATACGGGACCATAGCGGTGTCCGAAAGTTGGACTTTTTGGTAGGTGGCCCAGTAAAGGATGTCAACGGAGCTGCCTTGGTCGACAAGGACTTTCTTAACGGCGTAGTTTTCGATATATGTTCTCTTCTATATCAATCTCACCCTCTTGTTTTCCCAATAAAGGTAAAAAGAAGGTGTGTTTATATGGGTGGTAATGGAAGAGAAATAGGAAATGTAGCAAATATTTTCTTACGATTTTCTACCTCCTTCAATATGTTTTCTTTTTTTGAAAGAGAGATAAAAAAGGAGGTGTCTATGGAGGAGTGGTGATGGGAAAGAACTAGAGAAGTGTAGAGAATATATTTTTTTTCCGGTCCTGATAGAGTGTGTATTTATACTTACACCTTGCAATATCAATGCAATCTCAGCCTTAATTGTAATGAACAATATAAGAAAGGAATTGGTCATGATAGCAGCACATTATGAGGATCAAATCACAGCAAATCAGAGCACAAAATCAATCAAGATCGGTAATATTGATTTTAACTATTAACAAATCAAAGCACAAAATCAATCTCAATTAGTAATATTGATTATAACCATTTGAAGAAATATTTCTTCTAATTATTAGAACCATATTTCTAATTTCTTTTTTTCAGGAACAAAGGGTAGAAAGTATGTTGAGTTGTTGGGCTCAGGGAAAGGAGTGTGATAATTAATAACAAATTGGGCTCTTCCTTCTTTTTTCCTTTTTTTTCTTTTTTTCCATCTCTCTTTTTTCTTTCTAAAATTAAAGTTTGAAAAATCTTTGAAGAAAATTTTGTTTCACATTTTTTTATTTTCCATTAACTAAAAGAAACTTTTTTTTTTATTTTTTATTTTATTTTTTTGAAAATAAATTTATTCACCAGGACAAAATTGGATGTTGATAACTAGTATAACGTCTAGCGGCACAGGGCAAGCCGTGAGGCAATAGGAGTACTAGCGAAGTTCTTGGGGTGCGTGGCGCCTAACGGTGAAGAGTGAACTATCAGGCGATGGCCGCTGAGACAGTGTGTCTGGATTCGCTTGGCGGCGCTTAGGCAGCGCCAGGCGATAATGCAAAGGGCAATGTAAGACCCATGAAAATTAAATAATTAAATAAATAATTAATTAATAAATGCGTGTAGGAAGAACATTTATGGTATTTAATTCTGGTTTGTATGACATGGAAAAGTACTAGTTTAAGTGGTTGAGAGTACTTTAATTGTGTGAGAGGACTTGGGTTCAAGTCTTATGTATGTTATTTATGTATTAATTAATTATTATTGTTTTAATGATATGTGTAATTATGTTGTGGAATAATATAATATGTGAATTATATCAATTAGTAAGAAACATGAATTGGATTGATGGTTTAACAATGATTTGGTATTGGCATGGTTGTGGGTTCAAGTCTTAGAGAACCCAAATTAAACTTTATTTTTGCCAAACTTAAAACCATCATAAGACAACCAATTAAAGGACATTAACCATAATTTAATTGGATTTTCGTTTTAGACCATTAAACCACATTAAGAGCAATTTAAAAGGCTAATTAGAGGTAAGAAAGAGGGTTTTGGTGGGCTGTTATTGTGGTTGCAGAAGGGAAAACGAAAATTTAGTGTTTGTGAGTATTGAGAGTGTTGATAAAAACCAAAGAGGGCCATTGGTGATCAAGGGAGAATTTTCAAAGTTCTAAGCAAAGGAGATCAGGTTAGGGGAGCTTTTACGCACTAATATTATTTTAATTGATTCACATGCTAAAAAGAGTAACCTTATGCGTTACCTTTAATTTAAATTGGAATGATATGCTAAATAGGGTAATTTCATGTGTTGATTAACTTAAGTCTGATTGGCATGCTAAGAATGATATGATGAGGTATGAATTTGGTGATATCATGCTTGATATTTTATTTCCCTTTTAATTTATTGTTCCAGGAAATTTTCAGAAATTGTCTGGTCGGCGATGAACTGCCGCCAAATGATTCTTCCTCTTGTAGGTAATTTAGGGTTCCTATAGAGGAACCACCTGCCAGAAATAGGGTAAAATAGCCTGTTGGACCACTGTTGACCAAATCTTGCTAGAGTTGACCAATGTTGACTCGTTGTATGACCAGTGAGAGATTGCCACGTGTCAGAGCAGTCTCCCTCTCAACCCAGAGTTCTCTTCCCGTAATTAGAGTTTGGCTGTTGTGAGGGTTGCGCAAGCGGCGTTTCGCAGATTCTGTTTAGGGCCACTAGTTCTCCGATAGAAGACCCGTTCGGCGTCTCGTTTATTCCTGTTGCGATGTATGTCGACGACGGCGCGGGAGTGAGCGTGGTCGACATATTGAATGGCGGCGAGGCTGGTTCGAGAATGGTGGTTCAGGCAGCGGGATGTGCGGAGAAGATGACGCTCGTGAACTCCGACGAGTTGCAGCGACGTCGCAATGGTGTTGTAGAGCGCGGGTTGTCTTGGTGTGGCAGTGGTGGTTCGATGTGCGAGCGACGACGGGGCTGTTGTTGATGACGACATCGCGACGGTGGTGGCGCGAGGGGAACAGGTGAACTACAGTGAGGCGCGGTGGTTGTTGCAGGCCGTGAGTGGTGCTACAATGGTGGATATTCCGACGAGTGCTGGTGCAGAGGTGGTGTCTTTGGGTGTGGTGTGTGGGCTGTTCACGTGAGTTGCAGGCGCGGAGGAGGGTGGTGGTGGCTGCGGGACGTGCGGAGAAGACGCAGCTTTCGCGAACCATCGGTGCAGCAACGGTGGCGAGGTTTCCGACGAAGGCGCGATGGGCGGTGGCTTTCCGGCGTGGGCAGTGGTGGCCGGACATGGTCGTGGCGGCTGCGGAGTGTGGTGGCTACGGAGTGGGTTGGTGCGGAAGAGAGAGAAAGAGAGATTAGGGTTAGGGTTTGTGTTGGAAAAGAGATGATGACGTGGCAAACATTAATTGGTGATATGAGTTAGTGGAGGATTGATGATGTGGCAACTGTCATTGGTTAATTTAGTAAGTGGAGGATTGCCACGTGGCAAAATCTGGTGGACTAGAGTTTAAGTGACATTAGGGGTGCAGCTTAGTAAAAAGGAGGGGTGCAGAACAGAAATGAATTACTATTATAAAAGGGGGTGTAAACCTGAAAACAGGGGGTGCAACTAGCTCCAGAAATGTTTTATTTTAAAAATAGATATTCCAATTGGAAAAAGGGGGTGTAAACATGAGAATTGGAGGTGCATTTAGTACCTGAACTATTTCTCTCCAAAATTCCTATTTTGAGACTTAATTTATGAATTAAAATATTCATTATTTACACCCTTGAGGACCTAAATTAAATTATAGTTGCATTATTAAACTCAAGAATATCTAATAATAAATTTAGCATGGAACTAAATATGATTTTTAAGCGCAAAAATAATACTAAATTTCCAAAATTTAATTATTGAATGTGAGTCAAGGTTTGACTCATCATAACTTCCACGCGGTTTGGAAGCGGGTAGCGCTTGGCGGTACGTGTTCCCCGCCAGGCGATTTTTCTACAGCAGTATTGGTGTGATTGTGTGATATATATAACTATGCAATATTTATATGTATGTGTAATATGTTAGCTCACCCTATCTGCTTGTGTTTGGCGATGATCGTGTACGCGGTACACGGGAGCAAATGTTATTGCAGGTGGATCTGGTGAGGCCTAGAGACTGAGCGGGGCTAGTTTTGGGAGAATATTTTATGAGATCTTTTATAAAGTTTTTTTATGCTTTCAAATAAATTGTAATTATAAATATTCTGGACTTTTGGATAATTACAATCTTATTTATACTTATGAATTTTGGTTTATTATGAAAGTAATAAAAGTTTATTTTAATTTTCCCGCGTTTTGGGAATATCAGTTATAATAAATGAAGTTTTATTATTTACTTCTTTATTTTATTATTTAAATTCGTAATATCCGGTCGGGATGTTACAGGCAATGTGTTTTTTTTTTAATTACATCTTGTGTTTTAAAATGTGGACTTGGACCAGGAGATGCTTGACATTCTCACGAGCGGGTAGGTTCGTGACTAGTGTTGAAGCGTGATTAATTTGAGCAGGGAGGTTCATATTAATGATGCTTTCATGTGAGGATACGAGCAGGGAGGTTTGTGTGTTCCGTGCTCACACTTGAGGGCTTCTGCGAGCGGGGAGGCTCGTAGCTGGATGGATCAAGTGTGTTGAACTACCAGCAGGGAGGTCTGTAGAGTTGGACTACGAACGGGAAGGTTCGTAGAGGTTGGACCACAAACGGGCAGGTTCGTGGAAGCATGAGATATCCTAGGTCCATGGTCAAGTATTTGTATAGATTGTCTGGGTTAGTAGTTTCATTTGTATAATGAGACAATGATCAAGAAACCTTTAGGCAATAAGGATTTAAGATTAAGCATTAAATGGAATATAATAGTGTGGGTGAATCTCTATATTACTAATTTGTATGTTTATATTGTTATGAGCTTACCCTTTCTGTTTGTGTTTGGCGATGATCGTGTGACTTGTCACACGTGAGCAGATGATGTTCAAGGTGATGCTAATGACGTGTAGAGACAGAGAGATGGTCATTATGGGAGTTTATTTTATGAATCTTTTATGATTGGATTGTGTAATTTTCAGTTGGTTTTGGAACTCAATTTCCTCCATCACAAGAGGATATTGATTCAAGGATCGATGTTGCTATGGAAATAAAATTGAAGAGGATTGAGGATAAGAAAAATGGATGGATGTAAGTAGTATCTGCAAACATTGTAGACCCAATTAAAGCTACGATCACAAAGCTTATGGCAAAACCAAATGTTCCCTCATCCTTAGATCCTAAGTTCTCTCCTTCGTAATTTCAAATTTATTTTATTTTGTATATGTATTCCCCTCCTTTTATAGATCATAATTATCAATGAGAATTCTATTCCTTTAGAATATGTTTCTCATCTCCTTTTCCTAAGTCTCAACTTTTTTGTTGATTGACAAAAAGGGGAAGAAATGCATATAAGACATGAAAAAAAAAGTGAAACATAATAAAAATAGGGGAAATTAGTTAAGAAGAAAATTCAATAGCAATTAAAATGCAACTAAGATGTAACAGTAAGGAGGAGAGTTCATACAAACAATGGAGCAACATAAGTGACAAATTACATAAGTCATATGCATTAGAAGTATAAAGAAAATAATGGGGAAAACATGTTTTGTCTGGAGTACATTATGTCACAATGTTTTCTCTTATCAAATATTGACTACTTCAATGATATTATTCTTATAATTTACTTTTGATATTGATATATTCTCTCATGATTTGTTCAACAAGTGGTATTAATTAAGATGAATCAATAATGATATTGCTCTTATATATACTTCTAATATTGATCTATTTATTTTATTATTTTTTTCTAATTTTAGTTTCTTATTCAGTGTCTTATATATATCACCTCTACCAATGGTATACTTAGTATAAATAATCCTCATACATTTGATGGAAATTTATCCTATAATATTGTAAACTAGCGGTCGAGGGCTAAACAACCCTTTGGTTCATTTGGTTGGTTAACATACACACCAAAAGAATCATTCACTTTTCAATCTAAATCTATTGATACAATAAACACACATTCACAACAAGAGTGTGGTTAGGTCAACTCCAACAAAACATATTAGAAAATGGATTATATCTTTACAATCACAAAACATAAAAGAGTAAATTCAAATTCTGACAATCATATACTGAACAAATTAAATTATTACTAGAAACTCATAAAACTAAAAATATTAGAAGCTAGGTTGAAGCATAACAAAACAAATCCATATAAGCTTCTCCAACATAAGCTTTTGAAATGCTTCTTTGTCAATAACCTGGCTTCTGAGACATACATTAGTTTATGGTATATATATGACATGTCCTCATAAATAAAAAGAAGCTCCTTCAATTTTTTTTCTTGCTTTTAGTCCCAATTTTGTGAGGTGTTGTCACAACAGTACTCAGAACTAAAAAAAAAAAAGTTTCTAAAACTAAAATTGTGGGTGTTTACTTTTTGAAGAAGAAAAACTAAAGTTATATGTTATGTATACCTTGTAAGAGAGGGCTCCAACCTTTAATGTTTAAGCTACAATAGAAGCTCAATTGCAATATGCAACATTGAGTCCTTCAAAATTGGTATTAGTCCTTCCATTAACAAGGGCTTCTCCAATTTTCAACACAACAAAATAAGCTAACACTTGGTTTGCATCCTTCAACCCTTTCCTCTGAAGCCACCACTCCACTGTTCCATTCTTGACAAATGCCAAATTTGTGCCACCATCAATAACTCATCAAATGGTGAACGACATTTTAAAGTCAATCCAACAAAGATGAAACATGAACGACAAACAGCCAAATGCGAATTGTTGAATGCAAACGCAAACTAGTGAGAAGGCAAACGGTGAAGGCGAATTCGAACAGTAGAATGCGAACAACGACAAGAGAGAAGATGAAGCGAACGAAAACAATGATTTGGTGTTTCGGGTGATGGGAGCAAGTGAAAAGGCAAAGAGTTTTGAGTTGGGGTTTTCTCATTGAGACACATAAAAAAAATTTGCAATTAATAAGAAGGTGGAGGGAAGAATTCCCGCTTTGAGTTGGATTTTTTTCACCAAGACAATAAGATAGAGGAAAGCTGAAAATTATGTTTTCTAAATTGTTATAAGTTTAATTTTTTAAATTTATCACAAGCAACAACTTTATGGTTTAGCCCACATATTTTAAAGGCAACACTTGAACAAATGTGACATAAAGTATCAACATTTTAAAAAGTGTTGCCACTGAAAGTCTTTAAGCAATGCCTATACAATTTTTGCCAATACTATGCTTAGGCAACACTTTTATACCCATTGATAAATTTAATGTTTCCTAAAGCCAAAAATGTTGTAGAGTAGTGGAACCAAAGTACTTAATAGTTCTTCAACAATTAATGTCATTAATAGAATTGTGAAAATAAAATTAATTGCACTGGCACTAGAAAGGAATAAGTCTTTCAATTCAAGTAAGTTGGAATTTTCATAATAATAATTTTGCCATCATCAAAAAGGGGGAGATTGTTAGCTTTAGACGCTAGAAAACCTCATTAGACATGGTTGATAGTAAGTAAGTTTTGATGATAAAAAAATCTATAATGAAACAAGAAAGATATGTTATCATGGTAATGTTCCAAGATAGCTAAAGATGATTAGAATGTTTAGATAAACATTGGATATAGGAAAGGCTAGCTAGGTTAAAGACCATGTTAGAAGCTCATAAGTAACCATTATACGACCATGTTCTTTACTATGAATATATGTGTTTGTTTAACTAATGTTTGTTCAAGAAGTAACCATTATACGACCATGTTCTTTACTATGAATATATGTGTTTGTTTAACTAATGTTTATTCAAGAAGTAAAAGTTAAGCATGGCAAAAGGCACAAGTAGCATGAAGTAAATGATGATTGAAGTTTGAAGCAAACACCAAAGAAAGTGAAAGCTTAGACAAACTCAATCAAAAGTGCTAGTCAGATGAGTCACAAGTTGGACCATATGACTTAAGTCGTTAGACAACCGAAGAGTATTGAGATGTTAGAAGACTAAAGTCACCATATGACTCCAACAGTGCAAACTTAGTTGAACTCAGATGATAAGAATACTAACCAGTAGAGTCAACATAATGAGGCAAGCCATTAGACTCATACAAGTAGTAGACGAGTCAAAGCATAACATTAGACGAGTCAACATGAGCATGCAAAGATACTAGAATATTATTTGTATTAGATGAGTCAAAATCAACTCATGAAGTTGAATGTCGAATATCCTTATTAGATAAGTACTTCCATTAGACGACTCCAATGGAAGAATTGATAGATGAATTAAATGAAGGCATGCATTAGACGAGTCAAGTTCAGATTGCACGAAAGATTTAATCATTTAAATATTTGGCGTGAAATTTATAGGAAAATATTAAATATGATAAACGTTTTTAAGTTTTATTATAGCAAATTAAATAAAATATTTTTTTAGTAACATAATGTGTCAATTATTCACACATGAGTTTAGCAATTTAATATTAACCTCTCTATTTGTAATGTGAAGTCCATTTTCACTTTTTTACTTTTAACCCTTTACTCTCCATACTCTTTCCATAAAATTATAGTATATTCAATACTCTTATAGCTTTTTATTAAAATAAAAATGATCCTAGTCTTATCAATGAATGACATTTTGGAATTAGGATAAAACTAAAATTTGTGTGCAGTATGGTTCAATAAATCATTTAGGTTTGCCCTAGTAAAGATTTAGATTTGTTATGAATGTGAAAAATAGAACAAAACAAGTGCTTGTTGCTTCTTGTTACATTTTTTTTATTAATTTGTAATACAAGGATGATCTGATGTACATTTTCTATGCACATGATCAAATGATTATCATGTACTTAATTAATCTTACACAAACCAAGTGTGAAGTTATGACATGCTTCACATTTATAACTAAAAATAAGAGGGTGAAAATGAGACATGGCATATGAACTATGATAGACTTCATGTGCCATTATGATGGATGGTGGTATGTGTCATTGAGTATTGAGTTGCTGATGTTGATGAGGATGAGGATGAGTTTGAGTTTGAGTTTGAGATTGTTGTTTAGACTGGTCAAAATCTACAGGTTCATTCTTGGGTGCTTCCACGTGTGAGGCAGTGATTGGGATGTTAACTTGTGTGTGTGGCATCATATCTGGCATGTCAGGTCCCACCATGTCATGTTGAATATGATGATGAGGATACAACGTGTAGCATTGAGGCCATGCTTGAAGGGTTCCATCACTTGGATTTGATACATGACACTCTCCCATGCCTCGTGGATCAGCAGCATTTGAACTTGTCCCTTGAGAAAATGAACCATACACTGTAGAAGACAAGTCCCTGGACATGTCTATCTTATTATTAATAATCAATATGTAATGATGTAATTATTCTAACAAATATGATTTTTTTTCGTAAAATAAAAAATTGTCCTTATTATTATTTTTTTGATAATATTTTCTTTTATGATGTTATCTTCATTGTAATGTTTCGAAATATATTGATTTCAATTAATTTTTATTTAATATATTTTATATCATTAAAATAGTGTATTTTAAAGCATGAGAACGAAATAACATCACAAGTAGGTGTGTCAAAGTGGGTCTGACCTGCTAGGTTGGAGTTTTCTTACCGCTAGCCTGTTTTGGTTTGGCCCGGCTAGCCCATCAAACTGGCGAACCAAAAGCGGGTCAACCCGCCCCTAGCCTGATGATTCTTTTTTTAATTTTAAAAATTTTTAAAAAATTAAAAAATTAAATTTTCTATATTATACTTTTTAATAAATGTAAATATACAATATTATCAAAATTTAAATCATTGACACTTACAAATTAAGTTCCAATTATTAGTTATAATAGAGTAATTTAACATGTAAATATATATTTTAATTTATTCAATTAAAGATAAATTAAAAGTTTAAAAAATATTTATATAATTAAATATGCTCTAGATATTTGTTTATAAGTATATATATATATAAACAAATTTTATAAATAATAAAATAAAATAAAAAATATTTAAAAAAATTAAAAAAGTGATGGACCGACCTGCCAACTAACCGTCTTGTAACGGGATGGGTTACAACTTCTAACCCATTTTTCAGTAACGGGTCAACCCAACCCAGTTCACTTTTGACAGGCCAAAGGTGAGGGACTAAAGCAAGCTTAGATGGCCCATTTTGTTAACCTACTTTTTAAGTACAACTTTACAAGCCTATTAGAAATATAAATCAATCATTTTAATGTAAAATTAACGGTACTTCATTGAATATCATAATCATAAATGTTTCTATTTTATCTTCTTCATATTTTAAATAATAATAATAATAATAACCATATATATATTAAAAATAGATGACAGATAAATAAAAGTGCAAATGTGATTAAAAAAATAAGCATTTGTAATTTAAATGAAAAAAAAAGAGTTATGATTAACGAAACTGGTAAGGTGTAATGTCTGAATTTTATGCATGCCATGTACGATGAAAATAAAATGCTCAGTAAAATATTATGTATTGTTTAACTTTTATGTAATTCATTATCTGTATGGAAACTCAGATGTTCTTATATATTATTTTATATTATATTATATTATAATGTTATGTTGTATTATATTATATTGTATTATATATATAAATATTATCCATGAAAACTTATAATCATCTAAAAGAAAATGTCATAATTAAGAAACTTGTAAACACATGCAATAGAAACCTGAGAGGATCTAACGGAGCAGATGCATCAAAAATCTGAGCATGATTTTGACTCCCATCCTGCAACCAACCTACATTGTCGAAAGAGGTCGGTATTCCCTGCATAATTATATAATTTTATTTAGTTAACTAAATGAAAACCTGTATTACAGTTTTACTACTTGTTTTTGTATACTATTATTATTAGAAATATTATACAATTACTTGATTAAAATAATTTTATATATTATTTTTAAATAATTATAATAAAATACGACAACATATACATAATAATATGCCAGTTTACATAAAATAAAAAAACATTTATAATATTTTATATTATGAAAATGAGGTCAATTATATACTATATATTATCATAGTGAAATGTTCATATGTTTAACATATAAAATATATCACTATAATTATTTTTGAGATAACCATTCACTACAATAAAATTCTTTGTTAATAACTAATTTTAGTGACTAAAAATATGTTTAAAAATCAATTTTCTAATTAGAAACTAATTTAAAGACTAATTTCTATGGTAATCAAAATTTTGTTAGTATATTATTTGATGCCAATTCATAATATAAATTATTTTAGTTACCAATTTAAAAATTAATTATAATTTTTTATTTTTTTTTAAAAACTATTTTAGTTATCAATAAATTTTAATTTATGAATTAATATCTAAATTGATCGATAATAATTAATTATTTTTAATCACTAAAATTGATTATTATTTAGAATAGAGTCCAGGTAATAAAGGTATCTAACTATATATTATGATTTGTAAATAAATGTTAATATTGTGAATAGAGTCTAAATTTATATAAAATAATTATTCTATTTGAAAACAAAAACAAAATATAATTATATATAAACATTTATAATTAATTTTTTTTCATAATTGTACATTCATCATTTATTTAAAATTTCAACCAACTCATTTTTTTTTCATCCGAAAATATTTATTGAAGTGTATATATGTGTACATCTTAATATTTACATTCATTAATTACCTGAATACTAGATGGGTCAAAAGAAGATAGATGGTGACTCATTAAGTATTCCTGCAACACCATGAATAAATAATAAGTCACATTGCAGAATAAAAGGGAAAAAGAAATGCTACAAATTTGTGAAAAACTGCATAATTTTTAACAGAACAGATGGATGGGCAGGTATTGGCAAGAAAAGTGTATTTATTAAAATCTGTTCTTATCGTGTTACCACTTTTTTACTTGTCACTCTTTAAATTATTAACTAAGGTAGGACCAAAATGCAAAGTACATTTTTGTAGGGATGGAGGAAGGAAATTAAAAAAGATAGTATGGGTTAAATGGAAGAATGTTTGTAAACCAAATGAAGAGAAGATTTGAAAGTCAAAGATCTAAATTTGTTTAACGCGTCTTCTCTGCCTAAATGGAGATGGAGATTAAGGAATGATTAAAAGGGTCTATGAAAAGATATATTAGAGTCAAAAATATGGAAAACGATAAGACATGATTGCTATTAAAAGAAATTGCAATAGGAGATAGTGTGTCATGTGTGGTTTAATGGTGGAAAAAACATGTCATTTATTTCTTACTTGCAAAATAGCTCAGGGGACAAGGGCTATAACTAAGTAGATAATACTATTGTCTCCCATTATCAACTACAACACATTTCGAAAGTTTTAGTCACAGGCTCATTTAATTAAAAAAATTATAATTTTTTTTCAGTTAAAATTAAATTATAATTCTAATTAAAATCTAAATAAACTTTAATACAATTTAAATACAAATCAAAATTACAAAAATATAAATTATCTATGTTGGTTAAAAAAAATAATTTAACCTGATCCAAATGCAAAGCCTAACTTAACAAAAAATACTTGTGTGACCCTTTATTTGCGGGTTGACGAGCCAACCCGACTCACCACGGATTCAACCTGGGTGAGTCGATTCTTGGTGAGTCCGGTAAAAAATCAACCCATAATGAAATTTGTAAAAATTCTCAACCCAACTCGGTCTAAACCCGTGGTGGGTCAAGTTGTCCCGTAGGTTCCAACATATTTTGACAGTTCTAATATATATAAGTGGGTGCAAACCTCACCTTAAGTCATTTTTTTGGAGTTGAGTTAGACTTAAAATTCACCTCTTAGTATAATAGTATCAGAACCATGAGTTAGAAATGGAAAGGTTGATGAAGAGGAAGTTTGTACTATAACACAATGGAGGGGACTTGGATTTAAAATCAAATACCCTAATGTAAATTTTTCGTATTGGTTTGTTGTATAAGGTCAATGTATAAGTATATTTAAAACACAAAACCTATAAAATTAATCAAGGAGATGTATTGTAGTTTAATGTTTGTGAATTAGGTGCTTAGAAGTTATTCATAGAAAAGATTATGTAGACATAAAACACAACCACAATTCAAAAAGAGGGTTATTCTTTGAGAGCCTTTGGAGAGTAAAGTTTATTTCTTCTACAAAGTTCTTTGTGTGGCAGATTATTCTAAATGGCGTGTGGACAATGGGTAACTTAAGACTTAGAGGGGTCATTTTAAACAATGTTAGTTGTGTTATGTGCGATGAGCAGGAGGAGACTTTAAATCATCTTCTGTTTACCTGTAAAGTGGCTACCAAAATATGGAATATGTATAACAAATAGCCTGGGAATGAGTCCATAAATCATCTTCTACTTACCTATAAAGTGGCTACCAAAATAGGGAATATGTGTAACAAATAGACTGGGAATGAGTCCATAAATCATCTTCCACTTACATATAAAGTGGCTACCAAAATATGGAATATGTGTAACAAATAGACTGGGAACTTGAGGGTAAGCCATAACCAAATTCAAGCACATTTTGAGCATTTTCATCTATTAGAGCTAAACCACAAAGGTAATATGTTATGGAAAGGGGTGTGGATTGTTATAGTGTGGACTCTATAGAATTATAGTAACAATATTGTCTTTAGGAATGATGTAGTAGAAGAGATTTTTAGTTTGGCCCAAGTGAAGGCATGGGCATGACAGAAACATAAAATGACAAATGTAAATTTTTCATTTTTTGATTAGTGTCTATGTCCTATACTTTGTTTAAGATTCATAGCTTAGAAATCCATTATCTTTTTTGCATTATTGTGCTAGGGATAATAGTAGGCTACTTTTACGGAGTTTCTGACTTATAACCTAGACTTTATAGTCTATAGTGTTTGTTTCTTTTCTTATCAATGGAATTATCACTCTATAATATGCTTTTCTGAGTTCTTTGTACAATAAGTGTAAGGACAATTTTATCTGAGAATTCATTAGAACCACTTTCTCTACATGCATGTTCAATATGCAAGAGTAGTGTATGTAACTGGTGATAGGTTGATATATTGTGTTTGAGGGTTGAATAGAACATAATGAGTAAAAGAATATGTATTCACTCTACCTGTGTTCATAGAATAGTATACAAAAGCTCTTTGTGAAAATTTATAGGAAGTTGAACATGATCTTGGTAGCTAAAGTTATATACTAAATTTGCTAGATTTGTAGTTGATGAACTATTATTTTACTAGTTAAAGCACCTCAAGTGCTTTATCATTAATATATTTATTTATTTGCCGATAGACAAAATAATTCAAAAATAAGAATTGATAAGAATGAGTGAGAAATATAAGTAAAAACTAGTCTTTTGAAGAAGGCTCGTTGGTTCTCATTTTTTGTTTGTAGGATAAAGAATAATACATTCAAATCTTATGAAGAAATTGATTCATATGCTATCAAAGGTAGAGTCAAACAAATTGGAAATCTCAACAAACCCGATATGGCCATATGGAGGCTTAACTTCATCACTGAGTCCTACATATTCATGGTACATTAAACAGGACAAGAGCTGTGAGATTGTGCAATATAGGTTTCATGGATTTTTTGGAGAAAGTCAGGCGACTCAGTAAGAACAACTTGGGCAACATCTGAATATTATGTTGGATTAGTATTGCTAATCAAAGATAAGACTCAATGTAATGGTTTCAAGTAAGAACACATGAGAGAACATCACAATTTGTTGAAGTGAGTAAGTCAAACAATTTTGACAGAGTAAAGAAATGTTTCCTACTCTCTTTCTGCATAATTGTTTTCAGTTGAACTTTGACTGTAATATACGAGACTAACTTGTTGAAGTCTTTTTAAATAGATTGTGAAATTCCAATAGTATGACTATTTATGCATATTTTGTTCTGCCAATAAAAAGAAAAGGGAATTCAGGTTTGATATTTACTAATTAGTGGGATTTATCCTACTACTCCACACTATTTTGAAGGGAAATTATAATGTATGTACAGATGAAACTCTTAGAGATGTACCCTTAGATTCAAAATTATTAATTGTAATCATCTTTCTTTTATAAACTACACTGGTGTATACATATTAGGGTAGCCTAAATACTCCCTTCATATATTCTTTTTCCTGATAAAAATTTCATTTTTAACAAGAAAAAGACTGATATAAAGCATATTAGCAACCTTTCTCTGCATGACTCGTGTCAAGACATCTAAAAGGTGCTTTTCACTGTTTTCAAGATCTGCCATTGATGACATCTTTAATGGGTCGGGTTCATATAACCTGTGTTCATTGTCGAAAAGTAGAAAATAAATAAATATTAAGTACTTAAAATGAAAATAAGCATAAACTATTTGTATTTTTATTGTCAAGGAACCTTATCTGCTCTTCGGCCATTTGAAGTTGCTGTTGTAGCCTATTAACTTCTTGTTGGAGTTCCTATAAAATGAAGAAGAAATTCTCAACATTTTGAAATTAAAATTGAGTTCTTATTGTAATGCTTTTTTTAATTTCATTTTGGTTTATGTGCTTCAAATTGATGAATTTACGTTTGGTGGTGATTTTGTCACCATGGTTGGAAGAGAAAATTTAGAGCAACTGCATGGTTTTCTTACCTCAATCTCAGAGTTAATGTCTCCCGGACTTGTTTGATGCCGTAGATGAAACAGTGGGAAAGAAAAAAAACAACAATTAGCACAATTACACCTTCCAAAAAAAATTCTTAAGAAAATAATTGAATTTTTAAAATATTTAACATTATACGAACTTGGCCAGTTGAAGAGCTATGTCATTTTCATTCCTCAGTTGCTGAAGTGTCCTTAGCAAATACTACAAATGGAACATTTATGGAAGTAGTGAGGTTTGGAAGAAAGAAACAACCAGAAAGTAAATTTTACTTGGGAGGTGTTTAGAGGAAATTTTAACAAATTTATTTGAAATAATTCAATCTTATAAAACATTAGCAGTTACGATTAGACTCTTGAAAGTCATTTATTGTGTTTGTATAAACTCTTCTGTTAATTTATATGAAAGACTATTAAAATAATTAGCTTTTATTGAACTAAATTAATTATGAAGATAACTATATAATGATTTTATTTTTACAAATATAATAAGTGAAAATACCTCCTTGTTCTGAATACCCCTGCAATAAGTAAATAAGAAACAAATTAGTACACTGAACAAATATTATTAAGTATTATATTACAAACAAAATAATGAGAAATAGAGAAAGTAAAAGAAGGTGTTCCCGAGAGATATATACCTGCGGTATGGTATCTCTGGAAAACTTACAGCACTGCATGAAACATATAACAATTAAAAATGAAGAACGTGATAAAAAAAAAAAGTTATAACAACCACCCTATCGCATGAAAAATATCAAGTTGCATGTTCATAACTTACTTATCTCTTTCTTGGTCTGGAAGATTAATGTAGCGAGTAAAAACATCCTCAATTCTGATAACAGTAACAATATGATTATAACTTTTTATAAAAACCAAGAAATTAAATTAACAGGCTAAAGAGAAGACAACTTTAATAAAATAATACTATTAATACTAACAATGGTTGCAATCATATTTAAATCCAGACACTCGGAATGCTTAAATCTTCACTCAAAAGCTAGTTAAATAATAAATGACATATAATGTTTAGTTAATGCTACACTATATTTCAACCTATCAAAGTAATGATAAATATTTCTATAAAGGTTATGAATTTAAAAAGCTATGTGATTTAGCTCTTAAATGTTGCATAACCTGCCCCTTTTTCTTGGAAGAATTTAACTACTTGGTATTTGCTTTGGTTGGGATAATAATATTAGTTGCCTATATAAATTGTGAAGGTTAACTTTGAAAAATGAAAAAAACAAAAAAAATATGTTGGTCAAGATCCCAATTTCCAGGGTATAGAGGCATTCGGTGAAAAAGCGAAACAAACATTAACAATCAAAACAAGAACAAAGAAAAACCTTAACTATTTTGTGAAACTATATGCGGCATTTCATCATACATTTCATGTTCTCCAAATCACTATCGTAAAAGTTATTCGCAATCGTTTCCACGAGGTGGGCCAAAACAAAACCTTGGAATGCTAATATGAAATTAGAAAAGAAGAAAAGCTGCAGCAAGTATGTTTTGATATGAAATGAAATGACAACATGCGTACCTCCTCCGACCAGAAAAGTGGTTAACACGACCGGAAGGCGAAAACATTATGACTGCAATATCGATGTCACATAGGATTGAGAGCTCGTAAGCTTTCTTGATGAGGCCATTTCTACGCTTTGAGAATGTAACTTGTCTATTGACGGGGTTTTCTATTCTCTTTATCTCGAGTTTAACACGACCCATGAGGACGATGATGACGATGATGATATTGATATATGTATGGATGGTTTAATGTTAGTGTTATTGTTAATATTGTGGAACTAGAAAGTGTGGAGTATTGTTGTATGCGTGCAAAAAAGGAAATGAAGAATCTGAAGGAGGAAATCTAAATTGCCCTCTCTTTTTAGAAGAAGAAAAGGTAAAAAAGTTTAATGTATGGAAACATGCATGACGAAGCTTAAAAGAAGGAGCAGTTGAACATGAGAGAGAGAAAAGGGAATGGTTATGAAGAGGAGAGAGGAGAAAAGGAAGGGAGGCGGAGAGATTCATGAGCTTAGAAAGAAAGGGTCCTCTTTTACTATATGCTTTAATCTTTTCATTCTTTATCAATCTATACATATACACTAATGTGCTGCATACCAAATCATTCTTTTGTACCCACTTTTTATACATATAACTAAGCTTTATTAGTAAGAGGAAAATTGTTTAAACTATGAATGATTTCATATAATAAATGATCAGCAAAATTTTATTTTATTAAATAAAATCAACTACAAAAGTTACATGATACTGTTTAGTGAAGTTAAAATTGAAAGTTATTCTTGTTTTTCGAAATCTCTCTTTATAATTTTCACCGATCTTGTTTTGCATTAGTGAAAATATTTGTATATTTTTATCATGATAAGTGTCTCTGGTATAGACTACCACTTCATCTTAGACAGGAGGAATCGTTATTCAATTTCTATTATTATTATTATGCCAGCGTTATTATATTATTATTAAATATTATTGCGTGTTATAATAGATTATTAATATTTATAAACCATTAAATTTGTTAAATTCTTCATCTTTCAGATTTTGTTTTCATATTAGATAAGAACTCTTCTTATATGTTAGGATATGTGAAAATCATTTAAGGGTATTAAAAGGGTTCATTGAAAAAGATTTCATTTTCTTTTTACATTTTTTTTAATTTTGAATTTTAAATTCAAACGTTGTAACCATAGTTTTACGATTATTTTGAGATTTCAATTTTCAAATAAAAACTTCATTATTATATATTAACGTAAATACGGGCACTATTACAGCTGTATATACGTATTTTTTTAAAATAGAAATAATATTATATTAATAGATAATTATATTATAATATTATTAAATTAATATACAAATATAAATTTATATTTATTAAAAGTAAAATGAAATAAATGGAGACAGTAACGAAATTGGATAAAAAATTTAGGAGGGTAAAATTTTTTTTTTATAAATAAATTATTTTTTTTAATTAAAAAAAGTTTGGATTTTTTAACATCATTTTCTCTCTTCAAAACAAGTACACATGATAATATAATTCAAACATATGACAATAATATATATGAAAGTATAACATAAAGTTTATGAACAACAATAATATATTAAAAAAAGCAAAAGTTGTTTTTAGTTAGAATGTTCCTTTACGCTCTCTCAATAACTTAAAATCTTCAATAATTTAATCATAACTAAAGTTGGTTGCAATATCTCTTTCAATAAAGATGATCATAGTTCAAATTAAATCTCAAAATCAAGACTCAATATTTTAAGAAAATTAACAACTTCTAAATGATTAGCTTCCTTTACCTTAAAATATATTCTTAATGTTCTTCCTTTACCCAACTTCAAATCCTAAAATAGTTCTATTTACACAAAAAAAAGTTTGATACACAATTACAGCATGATTTTATAATCTCTAACAAATAGATATATGCCTAAAGCATAGAAAAGCCACATACAAGAGTAAAATATAAAAAATGAACTTACTCAAAAGAAAATTTATTTAGTCCAAAATGTTTCTTAATTCTTTAATTTTGTCGTGGTGCAATTTGCTTTTGAAAATAATAAGAGATCGATGATGAAAATTGAGATAGCAAAAAAAAAGGAGAATAGGAGATGAAAGTATGAAAGAGAGAGAAATCAAATAAAGAAGTAAAAACAAATTACAACAGAAAGGCAAAACATGATTTTTAAATTTTAAAAAAGTTGTTCTAAACTAAATTAATATAAATAATATAAAAATATTTTTTAAATATATATAAAAATATTAAAAAAAATGTCAGGGGAGTCGTGGCTCCCTTGTCATAACGAAGGTCCATCTCTGAATGGAAAAAAGAAGAGGGAGGAAATAATGTTAGTGAATCAAAATAATATTTGTTAGAACAGTTGTATAGAAAACATGTAAAATTAAAAATTATTTTTTAAAAATTAAATAAATAATTATATTATAAAGAGTAAATTAGAAATAAGTAATTGCATACCAAAAGAAAGAATCATCTTTATATACTATGAATTTCAAATTTAATAATATAAATCTTAATTGTAGAAAGATATTAAAATTGAGATGGATAGTTATTTTTATATTTTTTTAAAATTGAAATAACTTATAATTTTCACTTTTTAATAATATACTTATTTTTTTATTGAAATTATTATTTAAATTTAACATAAGTGTATTATAATTTTTAAATGAATTATCATTTCTGGTATTTTATTATTTAATTTATTAATAATGTCATTATTAATTATTTATTTATTATTTTATATTATATTTTAATTTTTATTATTATAATTTGTCATTATTCACATTTTTTCATTAATTTTTTTTTAATTTCAGATTTTTTTCCATGTAAAAGTTTTAAAAATTCATAATTTTCAGTTTTTAGTAAGAGTTTTGAAATTATTTTTTAATTTAATATTTAAATTTAACATAAGTACTACAAGTATTATTTTTTATATTTTATTATTTAGTTTTTTTTATTAGCGATGGCATTATTTAATTATTTATTTATTATTTTATATCATATTTCAATTTTTATTATTATTATTTTTCATTATTCACACGCTTTTATTAAATTTTTTAGTTTGTCAATTTTGAGGTTTTGTTCCCATCTTAAATACAAACTTTTTTAATAGGTTATAAATATCTGTAAGTTTTTTATAGACATTAAAAAGGTCCATTAAAAAGATTATGTTCTACAATTTTTTTGCATTTCGAATTGAAGCTTTGTTACCATATTTTTACTTTTTTTTTTGGTTTTTAAGATTCTGAATTTTGAATTCAAATTATTAAGTCTTTATCTAACTAACACAATACTTAGGTTCAAATACAACTTTGTAGCCTTTATGACATAGTTGGCTTATACTTATCAAATTATATTTCAGCTCTTCTACGTATAACACATTCTTGATGTTGAATGAAGATCTGTTGATTATTGTTCCAGATCCAAGAATCTTCCCTTTGTTATTATCTCCATAAGTGACAAATCCTTACTTTTGAAGTACAAATTTGCAAACTTCTTAGAATCTTCGGTCATGTGCCTAGACAACCACTATCAAGGTATCATAAATCTTTCTTATCACCTTGAATTTCCTGCCAAACTGATTAAGCAACATATAGTTACCCTTAGTGAATTGGGTCCAGCAAGGTTAATCCTTTCTTAAGTCGTTCGGAATCCATTTCAAAACACCTCTAGGCACATCATATTTTCTGTTTTTCCAGTTTTTAGCAACATGACATTTTCTTTGATAGTAATCGGAAGAGATAAAAAGCATATCATCTTATTTACTCATAGAAAATAATTTTGAAAACTTCTTGACCTTCTTTTCAGAAAGGGGAATGTATACAATTCCAGCTTTTCCTAAAACACAAGTGATAATTAGCATTATCATGTTTTTATTCTATTTATTTTATGTTTAATTATTATTTTACTTTTAGATTTTATTTAATATTTCTGGTTTTATTCAATAAAAGGGGGAAAGATAAATAATGGGTATATATTTTGTAAATGAGTGGAAATCTTAGAGATTTGGAGAGATTGTCAGCAGAATAAGTGGAATATTGACTAACCAAAGATTATCAACAATATCAATTATCCATAAAGTTAGTTACTCAAGTTTAAGAGAATAATTGAATAATTCAAAAATATGGAGTTCCAGAAGATTAAAAAAGATAAATCCAACAGGGAGTTCCAATACAAAATACAAAATCAAATACAAAGTTGCAAGCCCAAATTAGATTTGAGCCATTTGCCTAGTGAAGCACATCTCGCCCAACGAATCATGTTGTTTTCGCCCAGCGAACTGCCAACTTCGAAAAATCTATAAATTGAGGTCATGACAAAGGTCAAAAACACATTTGTAGAGAAAGAAACTTAATATCTCTACATTGGAAGGTGGAAGGGCATTCTGAAGGATCAAGGCATTTAATTTCAACATCAGTCTTGTGTTCAATACGTCTAAGAGTAGCCAACTCCCTCATTCATGGGGGGTTGGGTGTAATGTATTCTTAATTCTCTGTAAATTTTTCATTCAAGATAATTCTTTTCTACAATCTCTTATGTTTTATTCTTTTTTTAGCTTTACAGTCTATGAATTTTGAACATGCGGGAGTCCATAATGATCTGAAAGATAGTTTAGAAACCCAGATTATGATCTTTAATTGCATGTTCCAGATATGGTGCATATATGGAGTACCGGCTAATCCGAAAGATAGTTTGGGAAACCTAAATAGGATAAAATAGCTATTGATTTCACATGGTAGACATATATGTCATTAATAGTCATTATTAAGCATCGACATATTGATCATTAATGCAAACGTAATAGTAAACATTTCTAGACATAGAATTTTTATTATTTTAGTTTAGGCTTGTCTATGACAAAATCGAGGCATGTTACAAACGATGTGAGTGTGAGAGACGAAAATAGGAATATATTGTTTGTTGTTTTTACTTTGAATGGAATTGTGAAACCCAATCTCGGTGAAGTTTTTATCTTATATTTTTCTCAATCAAGCTATTTGTTTCCATTGTGTCAATTTCTGTTTATATTTTACATCTTAATTCTACATTTATTTTTCCTTTAAACCACAAATGTTTTGGTATTCTCATCCTTTATCAATAACACATCAATTAATTTAAACCACATTAGTCCTTGTGGAATACGATATCAAGACTTGTCCATTGTATTACTTGTACAATTTGGTACACTTGCCAATACGTAACTACAAGTTTGAGATCCAAGAACGCCTTTTAAATTAACTTTTCCTTTTATAAATCTTGCATAATTTTTTATCAGGTATTTAACTTTTTTTTTCAAAATCAGTCTAATTTTTACAAACTTTTAAAACCAGATTATTCTCACATGCACATGTCACATTTTTATAGATCAAGTCTAGGTTTTCAAAATCTTATTTTAAACCAATTATTCCTTTCCAAGTGCATTAACTCAATTTTCAAGCCAATTATTTAAACCTTTTAATCAGTTATTCATTACAACAACTTTATTGGCTTCATCATGCAGTTCTTCAAATGCATGCAACAATTGATAGTAACCATTTTTATCCTTTAAAGATATAGAACTTTCCTGACTTGATGAAGATGACTCATAGCCATCTATGAGACATAGGTTGACTTCTTCATTTTCCTCTTGAGATGAGCTACTTGTTGAATCATCATTATCTTCTCATGCTATGTATGTTTTTTTCTCCTTTGACTTATTCTCCTGTATCTTCTCAACATTTTTCTCTTTGCTTTGATTAAAGTTAGGAACTCAATCTTGATGTGTCCTTGTGTTCCCACAATTATAACATGTAAAGCTATAAGTGCTACCATAATCATTTCTTTTTTAATAGAACCTCTTTTATTACCTTTATCTTTATATTTCCTCTTGAGAAACTTTCCAAACTTTTTCACAAGGAGATTTAGGTTCTCATTGTCACTAATCTTAGTTGTTTCTTCATCTGAATCACTAGTTTTCTGATTGCTACTTTCCAGAGCAATATTCTTTTGTTTCTTCTCATGGTTGTCTTGCTCTTTTAACCTGTTCATTTCAATTTCATGCTCCCTTAGCTTACCGGAGGCAGTGAGGTCGAAAGATCTTTGGATTCAAAAATTGTTGTGACTTGGGGTTGCCAACTTCTATCAAGACACTTTAGCTAATTCTTCCTTGTCAAACTCCTTCCCTAAGCCAATGAGATTATTTACAACATGTGTAATGTAAGACCCGGAAAAATTAAATAGTTATTTAATTAATTATTTAGTTAGGACGGATAATGAGAATATTTAAAGCAATAAATGCGAGGAGCTATGACGTGGAAAGGTACTAGCTCATGTCGTTGAGAGCAATCTATTGTGTGTGAGGACTTGGGTTCGAGTCCTATGTGTGCCACTTGGGTGTTATTTAAATTGTGTGTTTTTGTGTGTTTTTATATTGGATGCGTGTTGTCATGGTAAATTCTTAA
>Ga0214542_1004505_pt1 | contig 27586 bp, 24 predicted proteins | sample CNSS1metaG_FD_160096 | JGI IMG/M metagenome (GOLD analysis project Ga0214542, IMG submission 160096) | Root nodule microbial communities from cowpea collected in UCLA plant growth center, Los Angeles, California, USA - CNSS1 | ecosystem: Host-associated > Plants > Roots > Nodule | place: USA...
AGATATAAAAATAAAATATATATATATATATATATATATATATATATATATATATATATATATATATATATATATATATATATATATATATATATATATATATATATATATGAAGCTACAATTGAAACAATTGGAACAAAAAATGATACTGGCTATAGAAATATGGAGGGTGAAATGTAGGAGAGAGGAGAGCTGAATCACTTAAGGTCAACATAACAAAAGAGGGCAACAACTCCAGGTGAGTTGTTCGCAGCCAATGGCTGTTCTGTTTTGCCCCTCTGATCCAGTATATGCAATTAACGTTACTAGCTTTAGTTAATTACCGTTAACTGGTGGTGATATCTGGCCAGCTGTACATGACACCATTATCAATGAGATACATGTTAATCCGGGCTCACCCTCCCATAACCATTTTGTTCCACTTAATTGGAAAACAGATTGAGTAATAATTGAAGTATAAACTGTAAAGTCATACAAGTACATATTAACAGAATAGACTACACACAGACCTGGACATCTTAATTTCTTTTTTCTCTATAACTATTGAAAAGAGAAAAGGAAGCGGAAGGGAGAGAAATAACTTATTTCAACTCAATCTAGTATGCTTGATGTTTTATCTCTAGAATTTTTTTTTTCTCTCGTTATACATGTTTATTTTCAGAGAATAAGCTATATGAATGTAGTATGTAATCATTTGGTCTAAAATAGAAAACATGTTTGCCAAGAAGTTGTTTGTAAATTTGCTTGATTGAGTGGCTGTTGTCATGTGTAGAGCAAAAGAGTTTGTTGCTACGTTATGGCGGGCAAGGGTGTTGGTTCGGTGGTAAAGGCAGTTGCAGAATATCAATATCCTTGGCGTGAGAAGTTAGTGAAATACAAGGATGAACTTGCTAAGGGAGTATGGGGATACTGGGACCTGGGGGCATGGAAGCCATTGAGTATCAGTGCTCGACGACGTGCCCGACTGCGAAAGGAAGTGCTCCTTGCTGGGGAAGATTGGCCCTATGATCCTGAAAGAAAGGAGATGAAGACCAGGAGGAAAGGACACAAATGTGATAGGATATCTGCTGAGAAGCGGGAGAACACTGCAAAGTTGATGGAGAAGATGCCCCAGATGTTGCAGGATTACAAGAAGAGAAGGTGGCAGAAGAAGATGAAGGAAGAAGACAAGGGAAAACTTTGATTTTGCTCCTCTCTAATTTGGGAAGGTTTGTTACAAACTATCTTTAAGAGATGGTGCATTATGTTACACCTGTTATGTGTTTCAATTCATAATTGCCCCTTCTAAGAATATGTCTGAGTGATTGTCACGGGAAAATGTTTTGTACCCTGAAGATTAGTTTTTTCTTTCTAATTAAAGTTTAGAATTGATTTCATATCAGTGTAAAATTCAGTCTAACTTGCATTCCGATGGGAGTTATGGAAATTTTGTCATAAGATTCATGGCATTAGATTTTTTTTTTCTTGACCTTGCTTCAAATTTTAAACCATCAAAATGACTAATAGATTGGCTTGAAGAGAAAGTGAAACCTATTTATGTTTGGATTTGGAAGCCCGGTGAGTTTCTATGCTCTGATGAATTGCTAAATGTAACTTTTCCAAGTAACATTTGTTAGAAATAGATATACATGTATCAGACTAGATGGCTTGTTCCATACCATTGTGTTACGAGTGGCGGCAAGTGCTTTCCTTGTGCTGATGCTATTATAGCCATATCTAGAGTTACTCTACCTATCCCTTGACCTAAAGTAGGTAGCGGGTTTGGTTCTGTTTCTTGTTGAATTTTTTTTCATAGATCGAAAGAGGATTTGATAATATCCAATGACTTTTTTTTGGTCCTTTTTAGCAGAATACAGTTAACCATGTTAAAATCAATTATGATAAATAAGACAAGATTTTTGTGATATTTTCTTCTGCAGTATCGGATTTGGTGATTTTTCCTTCTGCAGGATCTCACCATGACACGGGCGTGAAAGAATAATCGCTTTGATCTCTAATTTTGTTTGCAAAGCTGTCTCCGGGAAGGGAAGTTAAGAGATGACATTTTCTAACTCAGTAAGAAAATGATTGCTCAAGAAGTGGAAATAAAGGCTCTTCGATTTCACCATGAAACCCCCGAAGATACATGAAACTACCAAAGATCAATATTGTTACTGAAACCAGCCATTATTCATAATTGGCCATTTCACTTTAACTCATTGATGAAAAATCAAGATTTAAGTGTTTTTATGAAGTATCAATTCACTATCCATTATCATAGACTCAGACTCATCTTATTTGCTGAAATTTAAAGAATATTTTTGATGGATCAAAGCATGTTATGGAGAGTAGAAGTACCCGCAATAAACTAGGAATTATTCCTACATGGAGGGCGAGGAATACCTCCATACTTAACAAACTTGACATAAGTTGGTAATGCATTAAACATATTGCTTTAAAGAAGCTAATTGATTTGCTAAATCATAGAAGCATTGAATATCATATGCAAATATATCTTGGGCTTTTTTCCAAAAGGTATTACAAGTTTTGGAAGTCCTTAGTGTATTTAAAATATTGGCCTCTATCGATTGGCAAAGTAGAGCAAAAAGCTGAAAATCAGTTTTTTTTCTATTGTTGAATTTGATCATGTGGCATTGAGCTCTCGTCTCCTTCCAAATGATCATGAAACCCTTGGTCAAGGAACTAAAGTTCCACAGATGCAGATTAAGAAAAGTAATTTTTTCAATCTAATTTTTGGAAGTTATGGAAGCAGAGCAGTGCTCGAAAAAGATGGTACAATCCTTAAAGACATGATAAGTGGGAGTAGCAAGTGGACTATTTGAAAAGCAATAGAGAAGATAAAAACAAAAATCACCAAGGGTTCAAGAGAGAAAATTATGGTTTTATGAGGAAAAACCCTAAGAGACCCACCAAAAGACTGTGAAACCAAAAATGAAGGACAAATATGGACTCATAGAGCTCTAGTGAGCCAAACGAAGGTGGTCTAGAGGAGATCCAACAACTGGATGGTGGCGTGTGAGACTCACGCACCTAGGGTAGCAACGACGACGAATGACGTGTGGCGGCGTGTGTGACAGAGAACGGAGGCATAACCACGTGGGTCAGATTGCGATCCTCGAGGCAACTCAAACCCAGGTGCTGGATGTCAAAAATCCAACGGACTACGGCGGCAGACGACAAAAGATGGACAAAAGATGGTGGCAAACGACAGAAGACAGCAGCAGATGACAGAAGACGGCGGGAGACAATAATTGACAGAAGAATAATGAGATTTTACAAAGACAAGCAGAGTGGTATCGATCCGCTTTGATACCAACTTGAGATTAAAGTGAAGAAGATTTAGAGTGAGTTTGAGAGAGAGAGTGATTAAACCCCTCTCAAGACTTTCATATTTATAATATCTTATATACCATCATATACAATGAACATAAGATAATTCTAGAAGACATTTCTAGGAACTAGGATCAACACAAAGTACAAAGCACCTAACAATAAACCCTATTAAAGGTTATGAGAATAAAGAAAATAGGGTTTGAGATTAATCTCCCTTGTGTATAAATCACACACAGGATAATCTATTTATAATAGAGAGAGGTACAATTAAAAAGAGTAACTGAAAATAAATAGAGTAAATAGAAGATATTGTTTGATATTGTGATTAACAATATCTTAATAATATCAAACAATATCTAACACTCCCCCTCAAGCTGGAGCATACAAATCGTATGTGCCAAGCTTGTTACAAATATAATCAATTATAGGCCCCCGTAAAGACTTAGTAAAAATATCTGCTAATTGATCACTTGAGTTAACAAACTCAGTCTTGATGTCTCCAGACATGATCTTTTCTCGAATGAAATGACAATCAATCTCAATGTGTTTGGTCCTCTCATGAAAGACATGATTAGAGCTAATATGAAGAGCAGTCTGATTGTCACACATAAGTGTCATTTGAGTAACATCTCCAAATTGTAACTCTCTAAGCAATTGCTTGAGCCAAACAAGTTCACAGGCAGCTGAGGCCATATCTCTATATTCTGCTTCTGCTTTGGATCTTGCTACAACACTTTGTTTCTTTCTTTTCTACAAGATCAAGTTAGCACCAATGGAGACCCAATACCTAAATTTAGATCTTCTATCAGAAGGAGATCCTACCCAATCAACATTTGAATAGCAAACAACTCTTGTATGGTTATTAAAACCATATAATAATCCTTTTCCAAGGGATCTTTTAATATACTTCAAGATACGAATGACTGCATTCCAATGATCTTCACATGGGGAATTAAGAAATTGGCTTACCACACTGACTGCAAAGGAAATGTCAGGACGAGTAACTCCCCTTAAGTAACAAACCCAGGAGGTTGCTCCATATAGATTTCTTCTTGCAAATCACCATTGAGGAAATCATTTTTAACATCCAATTGATAAAGAGACCATTGTTGAAGAGTAGCCATTGCTATAAATAAACGAACAAAAGTCATCTTTGCCACGGGGAAAAAGGTATCTCCATAATCCAACCCAAAAATTTGAGTATAACCTTTGGGCACAAGACGAGCTTTGAGGCGATTAATAGTACCATCAAGTCCAACTTTGATAGCAAACACCCACAATAGATTTCCCAAACGGTAATGGGACTAGTTCCCAAGTTCCACTGTTATGAAGAGCACTTAGTTCATCTGTCATGGCCTGACGCGAACTAGGATGGGCTAAAGCATCACAGACAGTTTTTGGAATGGTCACAGAAGAAAGAGATGAAAGACATGTATAAAAAGGTAATCACAATCGATGATAACTCAAAGCAATATAATGGGGAGAGGGATTACGGGTAGAACGCATACCTTTTCGGAGGGCAATGGGAAGGTCAAACTCAGGTGTTAGAGCCGGAGGAGACAGACTAGTTGGCACTTAAGTGGAGTCACATGGTGGTGATTGGGATCTGTTTCGCCGACTATAGACCTGAAGAGGTGGTGGAGGAGAAGCTGACCATGGAGCAGGAACCGAGGGTGAAGAAGACACAGTAAGAGGGTCACAAACAATAGGAACATTAAAGGTACTAGGAGAGTTGTCAGGATTTGATGGAGTCAGAGGTGAAGATTGACTCTTAAAATAAAAGGAGAACTCAACAAAGATGACATCTGCAAACACAAAATAACGGTTAAGAAAAGGAGAAAAACATTTGTATCCTTTTTGTGATCTTGTAAACCCTAAGAAAACACACTTATGTGATCTAGGAGAAAACTTGTCAAGACCAGGACTAAAATTATTCTAAACCAGACAGTTGAAAGGTGTTAGACGACTAGTGCGCTAGACAACTAGATGCATTAGATGACATTTGAGTTAGACGGGCAATCATCTAATAGGCTGTGGGATACACTTCCATTAGACAATTGGTTGAGGTCGTCCACTAGTACATGGAGGTACTAGACAACCCTAAGTTTATGTAGTTTGAGCTCAATCTAATCATGGAAAAGAGGGTGTATCCTTTCCTACTTTACACTTCGCTTTGAAAGGCCAAGTTAGAGGGAGTGGAAAGTGAAGGTTGAATAGAGTTGTGGCTAGAAGCCAAAATATATAGAGGATATAGTGTTACATATTTATGTGTAGACTGAGAGAGTTGATAAAGCCTGGGTGATGAAGTTTCAGTTTAGGACCAATCACATCAGCAAGTGCACTAGTTCGACTATAGTACCAAGTGTCGTATCCATAGGGATTTGATCAACTTCTTATAAAAAAACTCATGAGATGATTAAGATTTGCGAAAATAGATGTTTTATTGTAAAGTGATTGTGATCCAGAACTCTGAATAAGAATACAAGTGTGATTCAGATATGATAAAGTGTGTTAGGATTACATTTCGCTACTCTATTCTTATGCACAAATACTATTTCATTGGATTATCAACATTCATTTATTATTCCTGGAAGTACACTAATGTAATCCTAGGCCCATGTCTAGGTCACTAAGACCTAAAGATATTCAAACTTAATGTGATGTCTCACTCTTATGAATGAACTCATTGTATTAATGATTAAGACTCTTTACACTAGCTAAGTCATATAGGGACATCTTTTCCTCCTAATAGCCTTAGATGGCTCAATTGGATCTAATGATGAATTAGCTTCCGCCTAAATCAAGTTATATATACAACAAATGATTGATTAGTTCATCACATATGAAATGCAAATTGAATCACCAACACATGAAAGGACAATTGAATAAAACAACAATACTAGTACATAAGTTCAAAATAACTACATCCAATCCCAACACATAAAAGTTTGGCAACTCATAATGATTCTAACAATTGATCCTAGGAGAAGTTGCACCTCCCTCATGTTTCCTCGAACTTAAGATATTACAAGTAAAGTGAGAGTGGGAGACTCTAGAGAGAGAGAGTAGAATTTACAACAAAATTATGGATACAAAACAGGGGGCTTTCCTTAATTTATAGAAAATCGTGGGTTATTTATAACTCCAAACATGATGGCTAAACTAGTGAGTTTTCCTTTCGTGGAGGGTTTCCTTTTAGCTTGAACCCTTTTCACTCTGTTCAATCGGAATGCTTTATTCAATGGTGGGTTTCCTCCATGGTTGAGCTCCAAATTTTGGTGCTTAAGATTGCTTCATGGCGAAGTTTTCTTCATGTGGCCTAGGCATGATATCCTTTGCTTGAGTTGTGGAACAAAAATTCAAATCTTCTTGAAATTGCCTAATAGTTGCTAAAGTTGTGATTCTGTAACTCAAGCCATCATGCTCTTTTCCTTCTAAATTTCCATAAATTCATCAAAAGTACATTAATTTGACACACATGATCATATCTAAACGCTTTTAGTTAATTCTAGATAAAAGGGAGAAAAATCCTAAGATATGCAACATATTTAATCAAGATAATTACTAAAATGCATGTGAATTATATGTAAAATGAGCACTTACCATAGGCCCCTCTTTTTATATCTTTGTTGTCCTCAATAAAGGAAATGAATTTTACAAAATATCAAGTACTGCAATTGGTTGGACTTAGAATTGTGATTTCACCTAAAAGAAATTAAGGGAGATGTAGTCACAGTACAAGAGGATATAACCCTTAAAATTTCAACTCAAGATACTAAGTATTTCAATTGCACAACTTAGATTAACACAGGCTCCCTAGTGTTTAAATCAGATTTCAGTTTGCCTTCCCATTTTGAAGTGTTTCACTCTAAGCAACCTTTTGAAAGCAATTCACATAACTTTGTATTTCATGTTAAATCAATGATTGCACAAAACATGGTGAGGATCATTAAGGACTTTTCATAGCCTGTAATGTGGCTGGGTTGTCAAGGGAAAATTGGTTTTTCAAGGTGATCAATATTCAGAAAAAAGAAATGATGTCATGACATGCATGTATAGTTGGTGATTTAGATATCGAAATTCTTTTTTTTTTTTTTCAATTCTCACTGGTTGGGTTCTCATCCTATGTCAATGTTTAGTTGTGCAATGTGTATACAAAGCATATGTTTTAATCATGTTAGATTATTCATCCTTCCTTCCTTACGCTCCTAACTTTTAAAAACATGTTTAGACCAAGAGTGTTTCGTCCTACTTCTTTTTCCAACCAATTTAAAAAATGTTCATGTTTTTCCTAAATGATATGTACAAATAACTTAATAGCTACCAAAACTATGCAATCGTCACAAAATATATACTAATAAACTTAACATTAAGATAAACTTAAAATGGTAACTATTTTTGTTCTCATAGCACTTTATTGAACAATTTTAAAAATCACTATTCTGCATAGCTTATTGAATTTTTGATTGACCATTTACATTTCTTTGCACAACTATATTAGACTTAGTTAACCACATTTGATTTTCTATTCATTTGCTATTAGCATTTACATTACTGTCGCAATTTAAATCCCGACGGGATGATGAACCAAAAAGAAATGGGTTTTTAAATAGAGATTTGGAGTCACCACCATAGTTTATTGTGGAAAACTATGAAAAACCATAAAATAAAACATAGTTTGCGCAGGAAAGGTATTAACACCCTACAACGTCCGCTCATAGGCGGTACCGTTAATTAAATTTGCCAAAAGAGATGTGTTTATTTTAAAATATTTACTTTTCCCAAAACTAAGAAATCATTGAACAAATATATTTTTTGAGTGAAAAGGACTCGACAAGGGTTAATCTTGGTCCTACATATTATCATTAAAAATGAGAAATTAAAGTTACGTAGTACTTTGTAAAAAATTTGATTGGAATGTTGATTTGATTTTGTTAATTTTTGAATGTTTTCTTTTATATTTCTACGAGTGTCATGCAATGCATACGACCGAGTGACACCTCAAGGTATCCACTTTAAAGGTATTTCATCCTCAACTCTCGAGTACAAGATGAGGATTGCTTGAAAAAGACACTTTGATGCTAAAGTTAGTCTGAGATATATACTTCGTAAAATGTGCCTTTTATAGTAGTTCCTGGGCCTTACCTAGTTAGGCATGGATTTATTACTCTTAATTACTTGTTAATCATGATTAACAAGTAATTTGGGGTTATGTCCCCTTGAGATGATTGGACTGACTTGGTTACTTAGCGAGTCTGAGTACATGTCATCCTATTGGGCCAACATGTGCCCAGCCAGACCGTGTACTTGGATGATCTTTTTTGACATATAAGCTGGAAAAATGAGCTTCGGTGTCTCTCTTGAGTTTTAATGTCCCAGGAAGGGCAAAGACAATAGTCCTTTGTGCAGGTTAAGGGGCGAGGACAAGTAGTCCATTCATCAAATTAACCGAAAGAACAAACAACCCACTTCATCATATCTCATCACAAACATGTAATTCACACAATAAAATAAAACTAAAAGCCAATCTCATAGATGAAAAACAATACAACTAGCTTCCCTTATCTGGATTTGAGTTTTGTCTCTACCATGTTCCACAAACTCAAACTCTCATAGGATGTTCTATCTAAACAAAGAAAATCTTAGATAAACAAATTAGTGATCATTGATTTGCAGATATTATCTTGAACTCGAAAGAACCACATGCAAACAAGTTTCCCCCACATCCAAGCATATCATCGGACTAACCAAAGAAAAGGTACAAGATGAAATTACTCTAATTAGACTTTGATTAGATATGACGATTATCCTTGACACCGAATCTTAAATGGTTCACTCTGATTTTCAAATGAATGAATGAATTGATTAGAAAGCTAGAAAGAATATAGATAAAGTGATGAATCCAGCCCAAGCCCATTACATGACCAATACTCAATTCAACGCCTAAGCCCATTACATGGCCCATACTCAATTCAAGGCCCAAGCCCATCCAAAGGCCTAATTACTAGGAGTATTATGAGAAAGATACAAGAGGGCATATACCAACAAGATGCCAATAAGCTTAATGGGTTTCACATGCTATTCTCTTGGGCTAAAGAAGATATCAAAATATGATAGGTTTCATGTAAAATCAGTAGCATAGTCTTTTCTTTTGGGCCAAAAGTTAGGCCTTGTTTTACAAAATAATTTGCTAAAGTACATTGATTCTAGCTTTCAACTTGGGCCAATTCAAGCCCACTTTGTAAGCTTGGGCGAAAAGCTTCTTAGAGCATTTTTTTTCTCATTTTGCACATGGTAAAAGCATGGAAGTCATTATTTTCCACTTGGCACTTGATCCATGACTCACGAATCTAGAAGGCATGGCTCTTGCCCAAGCTAAGCGGTTTCATTTAATTTCCACACCCATTTGCATTGCATTTGAGGAAGGTTTCTCTACTATAAATAAGAGTCTCCTAAACTTGTGTAAAGGTTACTCTTAATTTGAATGCTAAATGTCTTGATGTTAAGACCACTCCACACATTTGCCTTATTCAGAGTCATGCTAGCTAGGAATCTCCTTAGATCTCCTCTAGCCTTCTTCCTCCAGGATAACTTCTCCTTCCTAGAACATCATCTCCACCATACCATTTCATTGCTCAAGAGTATTCAACCTGACTCGATTAATTAATTTTCTATTTTTAACTCAAACTTTATATAAATAAAATAATTGAATTTTACACGTATCATACACTCATATGATCTACTCCTACTCTAAATATTGTTTAGGTCATTACAATTGATATAAATAATTACAATGAAACTTAATATATATATATATATATATATATATATATATATATATATATATATAAATATTTTTATTCACTCCTATTTTAAACGATTGTTAATATTTTTTATTTAAAATTCAAACAAAATAATTAGATATTACTAATTTTGACACTATTTTGTTTAAAAAAGTTAAATTAAATTTATATATGTAACGTCCCATTTTAATAGATAAATCTATTAAAATAAAACTTCGTACATATTATCATATCCAAGGGTACAAGACTTAAAGTATAAGGATTTCGCAGCCATCCAAGTATTCGATAAAGAAAAAACTAAGGCACACCATTGTACCCTTAACGAAATAGAAAGGTTCAACAAATGACAAAAAACATACTCATAAGCAAGGGAATACATTATAATAATAACTCTTCAACGTGGCTTAATGGTGACCAATACTAAACCATGTCCAACTAAGTTGCAGCATCCCCATCGCCACTACGATCACCAAGAGTTCCCACATTTGCTCACATCAATAAATTGATGATCATCGCAAAAGGAGAAAACCACACACGAGACACACAAACAAACAGAAAGGGTAAATTAGAGTAAAAAGGTTTTATCATACAATTGAGCATATGAATTTAAAGGCCGAGAACACATAAATCACTCAACCATATGATAACAACCAACACGACTCTAAGACTCATTTATCCGGATACATATAATCAGTCAGATTCACTGGATGCTTGCACTTGTGGTGACCTCTACTACTCTACAGAGCCATTATCAATGGGTTTCACCCTACCACGCACAAGGTTAGCCTTCAAACATCTTAGGCGATTATTCTGCCAAAGACTAGGACCTCCTGGTACTCTCACCACTTGAGTCAGTATGCTCTATGTGAGACTAATTGACTCCTTAGAGTTTTAGGATGCAATCCTTACTTGAATCCTTACTAAATTATATAATGAGGCACTACCACGAAACCTCCGTGGAATTACGTCCTAACAATGAGGCAACACCATGAGCTCCCACTAAAAAGGGTCATGGAATGACGTCCTGACCATGAGGCACCACCACGAAACCTTCGTGAAATTATGTCCTGACCATGAGGCACCACCATGAGATCTCACCTAAAGATTCATGGAATGACGTCCTAAACCATACCAAAATCATATCTCACTAACCAACATAAAATTATCATGCATACCAATCTCATGCCAATATATAACCAACCATCCAATCATGTTCCATACGAAAGATCATACCAAACTCATCAATTCCGGCCCATGAACTATTTAAATATATGCATAATCACTCATTTCATGATTCAAAGTAAAACATGTTAGTTATCACTTCGCATCACCTTGTTCTTTCCTTTAAGCATCACTCCACTAACTTGAGCACTCTTGAGTTCTGGCCTACTGTCCCACCTTCAACACTCTCAGCCATTTTTAGGGATACTCATACATCTTGCTTCCTTTGCTTGCTTCAACCAAGGAAACAAGGTTCACTACCAAGTTGTTCCATTTCCAAGTTAAAACTTTCAACTGTTTCCGTCACCATATCGTTTTGGCATCCTATCTTCATCTTTGATCCCTTAACTTATAACCATCATTCCACAAAACCTCAGGACCATAACTTTCACTGATTTCAAATTTCTAGTTTGGTTTGTACTAAGCAACTCTACGATACACCATCAAACTAAGATTGCCCGATTTGGCTTCTTCCCAACCTTTTTGAGAAACTTAGTCATCCTAGTCAAATGACTAGACCAATGAAATCTCCTCACATCTTCTCCTTCCAACTCAGACACTTACTTCTCTACCAACTCCTCACTCTTACCTCGTCAAACCAAGATCTCGAATCCCTTCCTCTAGCGAAGAATCTTGTCGCTAAACCTTGATGATACTGTCAACCTGTTTGAAATTTCTTACCTTCATCATGTTTCCACTCTTTAAAACCATAGGCTTGAAGAGCCAATCCTCCCTCATCCAACAATTACCCTTGAACAGTCTATCCTACCACTCTCTCCTCTAAGATCTACCAAACTTACAGATATTCAGGTTATCCTACTAAGTCCATACCACTACATCCCTAACAACCCTTCACCTACTTCTTTTACTTCGCGCTCTAAGCATGAATATCCAATTGGGAATATTGGCATTGGTTCTGCCTCAAACACCGACGCATTAGTGAACACCACCCCTTCCTTGGTGGAAATTCCAGTACCTGTTTCGAAACCATATTTAGAAACTTTTCCATAGCTGAGATCCTTCGTGCCCAATCTTCCCTTGCCTTTGTTAAAATCCTCTAACTCGCGTGATACTATGCCTCCACCCTTCAACTTGTCCCTCTCTTGATATGGAACCACTGACTTGTCTCCTTGAACCGAAGGACATCACTTCATAGGGCATCATATCCGATAGGAATGAGATTTGGGAAAATTACCAATTCATTTTTTATATTATATCCCACCCTTACTGATAACGCTGTCAATTACGCGATCAGATTAATACTACTAAACCATAGCAACTTCAGTATTGCTAAGATAGTAGTTAAGGAAATAGAAAGGGTAAAGTTAACCCTAAGTCGTCTCCCAACAAACACGGAATTGATTTTTAACAAATTAGTTCTTATAAAAACTATACAAAAGAGTTAGTCAAATAAAATAATAAAAATATGAAAGGATTAAGATAAACAAAGAAAGAAGTAGAAAAGATAAAAAGAGATAAAAATAATAGTAAACAAAATAGATCGATTCCATTGCTTTTTCAAAATAGATTCATCATCGGTTATCTAAAGATTATTGCTCAATTAATTATTGTTGTAGATTTGCAAATTAATCAATGTAAAGTCTCAATTAATTTGTTGGTGTTCTCACTTTTAACCAAAGTACAATCTCAATTAAAAGTGAGAACTTTTAGATTATCCACAATAAATTCACCCAAAGTATAGTCTTAATCAAATTTTACTATGCCTAATCATGTCTATTCTTTTATCTCCTCACCAAATAAAAATCTTAATTAATCAAAGTAAAGTCTCAATTAATTTTCGTTAGAGTAAATACCTTTAATCAAAGCAAAGTCTCAATTATTGATAAAAACTCATTTAATCACATGAAAGTTTCTAAATAAAATCAAAGTAAAGTCTCAATTAAATTTACAAACCCTTGGACTCATATGATCAACATGCATATAGATTTAAAATCATTACTTCTTACATGATTCAAAGGTAAAAGACATAGATGAATTAAAACCTCAACAATAATAAAAAGAACAAAGAAATTATTTTATTCTAACATCAGAATCCATAATGAAATTACAATGGAATCAACCCAAGAAGTTTAGCAATCCATAGAATGCAAAAGTAAAATAAAAATAGAAAAAAGAATAGAGAGAAAAAGGAAACGAAATTAGGCCCCCCTAAGGGTTCCAAAACTCTGAAGTCCCGACTTTTTTTTTTCTGCATCTCCCTTGGTCTCTTTATATAGGACTTGGATTGAGCTTTTTGGTTGCTAAAACCTCTCAAATATATTTTAAAATAAAGATAAATATTATTTATCTTTATAGTTATTTTAAAAATATTTGGAGAGATATAGACTATTTGACAAATATAGTTGGTTAATAATATCAATATCTAATATAATTAAATTAATTAATTAAAGATATATGATAAATTATCACCAATTAATATTTGTATTAATTTTCCAAATCAACCATTTGCAATCTCCTCAAATTATCTTCTAAATAGTCCAGTATCTTCAAGATATATTTGTTTGTTGTGGATCTAAAAATATTCAAGAAGATCTTGTCATATTTAAAAAGATTTGGTAGTCATTATCTTTTAATATTTTATGATATAATTAAATAAGATAATTATTTAAAAATATCAAATAAAATATCTAAAGATATATTTTTCCCAAATTATCTTCTATCATAAAGATAAAGAAAACCGTAAGGTCCAATTTTTTTGTTGCTCTCTTTTTGGTTTAGTCAAACTTCTTCACTTTTTTCAAGCTTTTCTTGTCGTCTTCATGCAATGCTTGGCTTGGATTTTTGTGATTTTGATAATTTCTTATTCTTGGATTTATCTTTAAGGTGTCATGAAGCTTTAAGCAATTTATTTCCACACTTCCATGAGCTCAACTTAGCTACAACTGCACTAACACACCTCAAAATATCCAAAGAACATTTATGCAACTAAAAAGCTATTTTTAACATGTTTTTGTATCTCATGCTCAATAAACCCAATTATAGGAAATCCCAATTAAATCAATCTTTAAGCACACAAATTCAATTAAATACCCATAATTAAACATTAAATGAGGGTAAAAATATGCACTCATCACTTACCAAGGGAACAATTCAAATCGACTTGAATTTGAATCCTCTGATCATCACAGGACAAACCACAGACTTGAGCAATCTTCACTTGATTATAGTTGTTTTGAAACCACCATCTTAGTTCTTACTCATGCTTGCATATGACCCTAACTCGTCCACCATACTGGCGACACCAAGAGGTATACAATCCCAAGAAAACTGACCCTTAGCCCAAGCATCACCTTCGTTATCTGCATCTTTGAATGAGATCATCTATGCTAACCACCTTAGCATCACCCATCATAGACACCATGTCAATAACTCAAAACCTTTCTTTTCATTTCCTCCATCATTCTGTTCTGACATCAATTGGGTTGTCCTTCCATACAAGAACAACCTTTAAAGGTGTGCCTCCCTTCTGGTACGCGTAACCTCCCACCTTATATCTCAGGTCAATTGTTCTGCTCATGGAAACTACTTTTCCTTGAAACATCCTACTAACAATTTTGAAAAGACCATTCATCATCTTCTGACTATTGAACTTAGTATGAAACCTTTATGCCACTTCTTTTCTATCCATAAATTGTTTCCCCCCTACTTAGGAGGCATCATCTTATCTAGCTGATTTCGTCAACTCTTATCCATCTCTGCCTTCCACTAGAGGTTTGTCGTCTTTTTACACTTCACGGTCTTCTCCTTTCTTAGTCTTCTCACTGTTAAGCAATCCCACCACTTTCGGCAACCTGGGATTTGCCAATTTTGCCTCTTCCACCAATCCAAGAAAGCGCTAGATATGACCACATTGTTATATCTTATGACACTTCTCCTAACACTGTGTATCCACAAAGCTTTGAACCTCAACATTGTTGGGATATAGAATCAAGTTGATTTCCTCAACGATGTTACACTTGCATGCACTTATACCTTTCATTATTCTAATCTTTGGATTCGACTCCTTTTAGAAAACTTGTAGTATCTGTTTCCAAGAACCTATTCTTGAAACTCCCTCTGACCAAACATTGTTTTATGAATTCTAACATCTTCTCCGGTTCATTAACCCAAACTTAGCTTTCCTTGCTCAACAATATCCATCATACGACAACCTCCTATCTCTAAGGCAAGAAGTTGTCACGGAGACCTCATCCAACACTTGTAAAGGTAAGCCGGCCAAACTGACATTGAATCTGCATTCCTTTATCCCTGTAGACACCTGACACAAAACACAAAGGTGTAACAAGACAAACTAGAACATACAAAGCAACACTCCATCATCTACAGACAACCAACTTTTATTTATCACCCTTCTTTCCCCAAACTATTAGAATTAAGAAACGAAAACAACCTTTGATCTAGTCATGAGTGTGCACCCTCATTACTTTATAAAGACGTTTTCTGTTCTTAAAACTTTTGGTTTCATTGACAAACTCGACTAGACTTGACTACTTACACCCACGAGACATGACAAACCCACAACCCTCAGGTCATCCTAAGGACGAACTGCTATGATACCATAAATGTAACGTCCCATTTTAATAGATAAATCTATTAAAATAAAACTTCATACATATTATCATATCCAAGGGTACGAGACTTAAAGTATAAGGATTTCGCAGCCATCCAAGTATTCGATAAAGAAAAAACTAAGGCACACCATTGTACCCTTAACAAAATAGAAAGAATCAATAGATGACCAAAAGCTTACTCATAAGGCAGAGATTACATTATAATAATAACTCCTCAACGTGGCTCAACGACGGTCCAACACTAAACCATGTCCAACTAAGTTGCAGCATCCCCGTTGCCACTGCGATCACCAAGAGTTCACACATCTGCTCACATCAATAAATTCATGATCATCGCAAAAGGACAAAATCACACACGGGACACACAAGCAAACAGAAAGGGTAAGCTTGAGTAAAAAGGTTTTATCATACAATTGAACACATGAACTTAAAGGCCGAGAACACATAAATCACTCAACCATATGATAGCAACCAACACGACTCTAAGACTCATTTATCTGGATACATATAATCAGTCGGATCCACTAAATGCTTGCACTTGTGGTGGCCTCTACTACTCTGCAGAGCCATTGCCAATGAGTTTCACCCTACCACGCACAAGGTTAGCCTTCAAACATCTAAGGTCATTATTCTGCCAAAGACTAGGGCCTCCTACTACTCTCACCACTTGAGTCAGTACGCTCTACGCGAGACTAATTGACGCTTTAAAGTTTCAGGATGCAATCCTTACTTGAATCCTTACTAAATTATATAATGAGGCACCACCACGAAACCTTCGTGGAATTACGTCCTAACAATGAGGCACCACCATGAGCTCCCACCAAAAAAGGTTATGGAATTACATCCTGACCATGAGGCACGACTACAGAACCTTCATGGAATTACGTCCTGACCATGAGGCATCACCACGAAACTTTCGTGGAATTACATCCTTACCATGAGGCACCACCATAAGATGTCACCTAGAGACTCATGGAATGACGTCCTAAACCATACCAAAATCATGTCTCACCAACCAACATAAAATTATCATGCATACCAATCTCATGCCAATATATAACCAATCATCGAATCATGTTCCATAGGAAAGATCATACCAAACTCATTATATCCAGCCCATGAAATATTTAAATACATGCATAATCACTCATTTCGTGCTTCAACATAACAATCCAATCAAGCATGCGACCATCAACCAAGAATAGAGGAGAAAACAGCACCTAAGCACGTTCTCGCCCAATTCTCGCTCAGGCAAGAGGGTTCTCTCGCTCAAGCAAGCTCCTTTCGCTTATGCGAAAGCTCGAAAAGTGGAACAATGGTGCTTTCGCGTTTTCTTGCTTAGGCGAGACCTCATCGCCTAAACGAGATGGCTTTTCACTCAAAATTGGAGCTTGTCACCTAAGCGACAGCTCGCGTAGGCACCTGAGAGGGTTTCTGATACTCTCGCTTAGGCGAGACCTACTCGCTTAGGCGAGAATATCAGATTTCCTCCATTGTTCTCGCAAGCCAACACAAAGATTCATCTAGAGCAATGCACAGTACATGTTCATATCATTTTAAACACCATACAATCACCAAAATCACGAAACAAAGTTGAAACACATGCAATATACATTAAAACGCAAAACCCTAGCTTCTCATACCTTGAAAATGCTAGCGGAAAGCACACGCACTCAATAGAAGGTTTACTATAGCTCTAGGAACAAAGTTGCGAGTTAGGAATATTGACACCAGAACCCAAAAACGAAATTACTACATGAACTCTAGTTGGAACCACGAAGAATAAGCTGGAGAATAAAGAGTATGAGTCAAGAACTAACTTACGTGGATTAGAAATGAAGTTTGCTAACTTGACGCGGAAAGGGGTCAAACCCTAGCAGAGCTCGTTGCTCTTGTTCTATGTGGGAAGGGGGAAAATGTTTTCTGAAAAGTGGCAGAAATGAGAGTGTTAGAGCTGGTTTAGAGGTTTTGGACACCCTATGGGCCAACCTTAGGTCCAACTAATTAAAACAGACCCTTAAATATAAGGAGCGTAAAAAGTGGGTCTTAAAATATAAAAGTATAATATTAGCAAAGTAAATTTAAATAATATTTTGAATTTTATAAAATAATTAATTCAAAATTAATTATCATTTAATTCTAATTTATATTTAATTTTATTAAAATTAAATTAAAGATATTTTATAAATTATTATATTATTCAAACTTTTTTCCTGTTATTTCAATAAAATATAGTGCATGCAGTGTCTCTTGGGTCCAAACAAATTATAGAAATACTTAAAGTCTTGAAATTGGAATTTTTTTGACTTAATAGGTGAAGAGTGGAACCATATGGCAGACTTTTTTTCCAAGCGGAAGACTGGCATGCCATTGTTGATTTATGCAGAGAGAGTACACACTGCCAAATGACGAAAACACCTCAAAGCAGACACAAAACAACGTAATTGACCTAACCTTAGTGGATCCGATTAAGATTCTCAAACACACCGAATATCACGGCTATTACATTGCTGACCTGCCACTACTGCCAACGCCCAAACATTCAATCATCACTTTAATGCATCCAAACAAACCTTACCATTTTTCAACTCTAAACATGCTCTTTATTTTCTCTTACTTTCCAGTGACACACGTTTTATTATTACGAAAAATAAAATAAACTTTTTTGGCATAATATTAGAAAAATTACTGGAGATAAATTTTATAAATTAATTTATGCACAAATTAATTTTAATTAATAAAAATGTAACTTTGTTATTCTAAATTTTTTTATGAAAAAATATCTCCAAATAAAGGTTTCTTTCAACTATTAGAAAATCCAATAGATTTGTGGAATGTTACAGATCATTCATGTAATAAATTATGTTTGATCCTAATCTATATAGAAACTCGTAGAACCATTTAAAATCACATCAATGTATTTTTTTTCAATAAGGATTAGTCTTTATTCTATTGATGAGAGAAAACTTATTACCAGAAGAAATAAAAAACTTAATTTTTTTGTAAACAGACTCACCTTTCAATCATGGCTTGGCTGCCAATTTGATTAATTTAATAAATCCAATCTTGCTGAGATCCTCGTTTAACTTTTAAAATCGTTGCTAGTTTGGATTTATACTCTTTAATTATACTTTTAAAATCGTTAACTTTCATCATCTCCTGCCAATAATTTGGCCTCGATCTGATGGCATCAACTACAGTTATTAGGAGGTATAATGCAGAATTTGTGAAAGATAATCGTAATATGGGTTAAACATGTTTAGGCTTTTGTAGTTATAATTTAGTTATTTTAATGTTTAATAAAACTGTTTTATTGTATATTCGCCAAAGTTTTATTCTTTATTTATTAAAAAAGACTACTCAAAGATAAAAGACACGACAATGCGTATTTTCCCTTTGGTAATAACAGTAGAACATAACTGCAGTTCAAGGTCCCAATTCGGTCCAGGAATATTTTCCTTCCAATTCCCACTCGCGCAACACTATCATTAAACTGCAATTAAATTAAACTGAAATTTAATTAATTTCACTTTCAAATTTACTTACAAAGAAACTAAAACCGCTGCAGAAAGAACGGAGCGGTTAACATCCCCGAACGGTTAAAAAAAAAAGTCACAGGTTTTCTTTTTCGGTCTGTTTACTGAGAAAGTGACCGAGAAAGAAAGTAACGGAAATGACAAAAAAGTGATGATTCTCATTCTCCGGTCGCAAACAACGGCGTTAAAAATATCTTCGCCTTTACAGTGACAGAACAACAACAACCTGAAGAAACCGAACCCAAGGAAAAACAATTACAAACCCTAAATTTCTGTGCCTCTTTTTTCTCAAGTTCCTAATGTGTATATACAGCGCAACAAAACCAGCAAAAGATCCAGCCAAATCACGAGCAGCGTATTCTTTTTTTTTTTTTTCATTTACTTCTCAGGATAATTCTTCCGGCAAGAAGCTAAGGAGCTCGGAGACGTCAGGCGCGTAGAGGCCAAGGCGGAGCGCGTGGAGCACGCGCTCGAAGTCGAAGACGCGGCATGGCAACCGGAGCACGCCTTTCTGCTCGTAGCCGTATTCCTGCGCGGATTCGTTGAGTAGTTTCACGAAGACAGGGTGGTTGAGGAGCTCAGCGCACACCACAAACCTCTCCATCTCGTCGCCGACGTAGATCGGCACGTGCCCCTCCGGAACCACCGCAGAGGAGCGGCGGATCTTGGAGGCGCGGAACGACTCGGACCGGTGGCGGCGGCGGCAGCCCCGAGACGAGGAGTAAGAGTCCGAGCGGAGGAGCGTGTAATTTGAGGAGTCAGCGACGCGCGAGAGGCGACGGATGAGCTGCTTCATCTGAGAAATAGAGAAATAGTGTGAGTGAGAGTGAGAGTGAGAGGAGCAGAGGCAGATGTTGGTTGTTGAGGATTGAGTGTTGAGGTTTGTGGTTGTGGTTGGAGTGGTTAAAGATGAAGAGAAGAGTGTTATATTATATTATATGGGTGAAGGGTGGGATTGGGATTCTAATAAGAGGGTGTACGCAAATGAAAAGGTGATGATGCGAGAAGACTGGGAGGTACAGGTAAGCGTACTTGGCAGGTACAATTGGTGAGAGAGAAAGAAATGAAAAGAGTAAATAAATTTAATTAAATAGTTTGTGTGGTTTGTTTATTAAATGTTATCAAAGAAAATGAATGTGGTGTGGTTGGATTTATTTATTTATTTATTTAATATGGTGCCCATGAATTTATTGTTCGGTTTTTGCCTTGGCTTTTGTCAAGCTGTGTGTGCAGTGGGTGTTCAATTACGCTTTTTATTTGACCCGTATACTTTTATTTTTATTTGAATGCATACTTGAGATAATATTTACATAGATATTATCTTTTTTTTTCAAGTTAGAATTTTATTTTCTGAAAACCAAATTGTAACCTTTAATTGGTGAGTTAAGTATTAGAAAATCCGTTTCGGAAAATTAAATTCTGAACTTTATTTTTTATTTTTCTATTTTTTTAAAAAGAAAGAAGGAAAAAAAGCTAAAAATGATTTAAATAATATTTGATAAATATTTTTTTAATTAAAATTGACAAATATATACATATTTAGTAATAATAATTTATTTAAAGATAAGTTAGGCGTAGAAAATGAGAAAATAATTAATTTAGATAATTAATAATTTAAGAAGTAAATAATTAGAAAATATAACTAGTGTTATTTTCAAATTGATGAAAAGATTGGTTGTATTGGATTAACATTGTTCTTTGGTTGTCACATTATAAATTGATTTGATTCGTCTAACATTTGTATGAGTTTAATGTCTTGTGTTATCACATTGAATAGTGTGTTCAATGATCTCATTAATTGAGTCTAGCTGAGTCTGCACACTAAAATGCATCTGATGACTTTTGTGACTCTCCTATCTTTGCACTTTTGTCTTGAACTTGTCTAAAATTCACTTTCATTGTGTTTGCTTTAGACTTCAGGCATTATGTTTCTTTTGTCACTTATGCTTTCTTAGTGCTTTTACTCCCACTCATTGAACAAACATTAGCCTAACAATTATATATGTTCACAGTAAAAAACATTGTTTCCTAATGGTTGTTTATGAGTGCCTAATAAGGTCTTTGACCTAGTTATCCTTTCCTATGTTCAATGCTAATTTGGATATTAATCTTAATTATTCTTAGATATTTTGGAACAATGTTATACTAACTTTTCTTCCTTATTCCTTATAGATTTTGTTATCAGCAAAGCCTATTAGCTATCAGGTTCGTATAATGAGGTTTTTCAACGTCTAATGCTAACAATAGTATATGGTTTAAGTGTGGTGTATGATGTATTTTATAGGATTAAAGTTGTGTTGTTTGAGGTTGACAAGTGCATGTGGATGTTAGGGTGCCATGTGACTTCTGTGTAGCATGCCTTTCCATTAAAGTTGATAAATCTTGTCCACATTGCAAGGTGCATTATGAATTGTTGACATGTGTCTTAAGCCATCCCATCCATCCAATGCATGCTAGGGTAATATCACATCCAAGGTTACCTTTGTGTGGCATGCCTTCCCATTAAAGTTGATAAGTCTTGTCCACATGATAAGGTGATTGCTGAATAGTTGTCATGTTTCCTAAGCCACCATATCTGTAAGATCCGCAAAATTTAATTAATTAAATAAATAATTAATTAATAAATGTAGGTAGCGGAAGCCTTTATGGCATTTAATACTGACAGGTATGATGTGGAACAGTACTAGCTCAAATGGTTGAGAGTACTTGATTGTGTGAGGGGACTTGTATGCCATTTGTGTGTTATTTAATTTCTTATTATTTTAATAATGTGTTGGATCATGATGAGTGATAATATAATCCTAGAATTTTATAAATTTTCATAAAACATGAATTACTTGAATGGTTGTGCATTGATTTGACATTAACATGGTTATGGGTTCAAACCTTGGTAGATACAAACTAAGCTTTCTTTTTGCTAAAATTAGTTTTGGCATGAATGTGAAAGGGCAGAGTAACCTTAGTTGATAATGGGCAGCCAAGAGGGGCTGGAAAAACAGCCACTAATGAACTTTGAATGACAATTAAGTTCAGCCTTAATACACAATTTTGTTTTTGTCCATTCATTGCTAATTAAGATAAAAATTTAGTGAGAATTAAGGGAGGGAGAGTGGATTTTTGCTAAGGCTGTCATTGGTGCATATTGAGGGAGTGAATAACAGTGCGAAGAGGGAGAGGTGAGAGTTGAGAAGGAGTTTTTAAGGAGGAATCACAAGCTAAGGCTAATTGGAATCAAGGACTCAAAGATTAATGCACTTTTTGTAGCAAGGAACCCAGGTTAGGGGAGCTGGAACCGTTCTTTCAATTCATATTACTATCTTTCTCCATATAACCAACCAAAACCCTAGGTAGAAAGTGCAACCACTATGCCGCCACCACGAAGAAACTCCATTGAAGCCAGTTTGTTCACCATTGCAGCCTCACCTGCAAGAATGAAGCAACCACGAACACCACCGCACAACCTCCATTACAACATCATGAATCCACCACGCATCCCAAAACCTTGAAGATGCACCTGCACCAAAACGTGAACATTGAAACTCTAATTATGGAGAGAGATGGAATGCCAACTGGAAAACCCTAATTGGAAATCAACTATGGTCAAAGTCTGGTCAAAGGTTGGTCCAACAAGAGGGATTAAATTGCAAATATTAATATATTTGCACTTCTCAGCAAATTTGTTCTGCGTAATTACAAGGACTGAAATGGAAAATTGGGCAAAATTCAGGTGATGAAAATTTATTAGTTATAATTAATTTAATTATATTAGTAATTATCAACTGACAATATTTGTCAAATATTTTAAAATATGTCAAGATTTTCTTAAATCTTTTTATATTTCCACAACAAACAAATATATCTTTAATACAAATATTAGTAGGTGATAATTTATCAAATATCGGTAAATAATTAATTTATTATATCTAAAATTATCAACCAACTATATTTGTCAAATAGTCTATATTTGTCCAAATATTTTTAGATATTCATAACAACTTTAAAGATAAATTATATTTATCTTTATCTTTATTTTAAAAACATATATGAGAGATTTTAGCAACAAAATATCTGAGTCAAAGTCCCATATAAAGAGACCAAAGAGAAGTAGAAAAAACAAGTCCTATATATAATGAGGATGTAAGACCCGAGAAAATTAATTAATTAAATAATTAATTAATTAATAAATGCGGGTAGAAGGTGTCTTTATGATATTTATTGTTGTTTAAGGTGACGTGGAAAAGTGTTAGCTCAAATAGTTGAGAGTACTTTGATTGTGTGAGAGGACTTGGGTTTGAGTTCTATGTATGCCAATTATGTGTTGTTATTTTATTATTGCCTTTTTATAATATGTATGAGTATGGGATTGATGAGGTAAACTGTTTTGATGGGAGGGTATCATCAAATGTGATTTGGTATAGTGGTTGTGCTTTGGCCTTATAAGTGGAAGGTCATGGGTTCAAACCTTGGTGGGTAAAGCATAAGTTTTATTTTTGCTAATTATTAGTTGTGGCATGAATGTGAAGGGGTAAAGAAAACCTAGCAGAAAGGCACTTGGGTAACTGCTATAGAGAGAGTTTGAGTGTGCAAGGGCTGGACCAAGCGGGGATTGCGAATCAAGGCTTCTACTTTTTCAATTGTGATCAATAATTTGAATACTCTGTGGTATGAATTGATGTATATGCGTGTTGTGATTGAGAATTGGATACACTTGAGATTGTTGTCAAGTCCTTTATGTGTAGCAAGTGTTGGATGGGGGTTTTGGGGTATTGTGTGGTTCTCTTGGGTAATTTTCGAATTGAGGTATCTCCAATGGGTACAAAGCATGTTATACGAGTTTAAGTGTTAAATTAGAGTGAATGGGAATGTTATACATTGTTTTGGAGTGCTTGTACTGTGTTTTGGTATGTTTGTGCATTATTAGAGTGAACTGTGCACGTGATCAGACTCGAAACCCTGCAAGTCTCGCTCAAACGGGTCTATCTCGCCTAAGCGAGAGTTGCAGAGTCGCACCTAGAGTTCTGGTTCATGATTCTCGTCTAGGCGACCAAGGAGAGGTTTGAGCGACGTGGTCTCTCGCTCAGGCGAGAGGCACTCACCTAAGCGAGGTCGCGAGGAGACCTAGAGGTTTGAGCGCGATAACTCACCCAGGCGAGAGGCTTTGGAGTTTTGAGCGACTAACACTCTCGCCTAGGCGAGAGTGGTTCGCCTAAGCGAGTTCTCGAAGTGTGTTCATGTTGGTTTTGTCGAATGCTCGTCTAAGCGAGGTTTGTTGTTGTTTGGGCGAAAGTGTGACTCGTCCAGGCGAGAGGATCTCGCCTAAGTGAGATGACGTGTTGATGTTGAGAAATTTTGGGTTAGAGTGTGCTTGTGCGTGATGTTTTGGTTGTTTATTCCTAAGCATAGGATGTGTATGCATGTGGTGTGGTGTTTGGGGCTTGAAGGACTAAGTCCAATAGGGGTCTGGGATGTGCTCGGTGGTTGGACACATGATGGGCATGGAACTGGTTGAGTTCCTGTCGGCTACTAATGGGCGAGGAGTCCTTAGTATGGTGATTGCATGTGTCGGGCGCACGATGGGCAAGGAACTGTGTTGTTCCCGTCGGCTACTATCGAGCGAGGAGTCCATAGTATGGTGATTGCGTGTGTGCCAGGGTCTAAGTATTGAGACTTGGATGTTTTACTACAGACGAGGAGTCTGTAGGGCAGGACTATGAGCGAGATAGGCTCATAGGGTTGGACCACGAATGAGTTAGTTTCGTGGGAGCACAAGGAAGTCCCAAGACTTAGTTCATGCATATGACTCATGAAGGACTATGAGGTCATGGTTTGGGTGATTTGGAAATTATAAAGTTAGTTGTGTTATTTTAGGTTGGGAAACATATTTATATCATGTTTTGTTTATATATGTTGTGCATAGCTCACCCTTTCTGTGTGTGTATGGTGATGATCGGATAATTTATTATCCGGTAGCAGATGATGTGATAGGTGAGCCAGGAGCTACTTAGAGACGGAGAGCATGGGCTACGTGGGATTTGAAAGAAACTTTGTTGTTTTGATTTTGATGTAAATATTTTTATGATGAATTTTAATAATATTTTTATTTAACGATATTGTACATTCGGACTATGTATGGTACTAATTATGGTTTTAAATTTTCCGCATTTTTGGGAAATAGTTATAATCAATGCGGTATTTTTTTAATTGGAATTTTATTTATAAAAAAAATAGTAATATTCCTTAGGGATGTTACAGAGGACACTGACAAATTAATTGAGAAGTTACATTAATTAATTTTGAAATCTAAGACAAGAAATCAATAACAATAATTTGTACAAAACCAATGATGAATCCTAATTTGAAAAAGTAGTGGAATCAATCTATTTTCTTTATCATTGTTTTTCTATCTTTTTATCTTTCACCAATTTTATTTCTTTATTTCTTATTTTATTTGACTAACCCTTTTATATAGTTTTTATAAGAACTAATTTGTCAAGAATCAATTATGTGTTCATTGGGAGTTGACTTTGGGTTACCGTACCTTTTCTATTTTGTTGACTGCTCTCTTAACAATACTGAAGTTGTTATAGATAAGTAGTATTAATTTGACAGCATAAACGACAACATTACCAAATTTGGTGTTGTTGTCGAGGAACGTGGTTAGAACTTTTATTACTTTAGTTTTTTTTTCTTGTTATAATTTCATTTTTGTTTATCACTAACATCTTTTTCTCAATTTTTTTCTAACTTTAATTTTATTTTCTTTAGTTATTTTAATTTTTTTAATCATAATTTTTGGTTGAAGAATTTTGTTGAGAAATTTGTGAGACTAGTAGGTAACACTTTGGCTAAGGAAAGATAACTTAAGTTGTCCATTGAGATACACCTCTCTTTTCTAAAAGTCTACTCAACAAGGTTTCAAATTATTTCTTTTCAGAAAACCTCTTTCAAAAATGGAAAATCATTTTTATACGAAAATTATCAACAATGTAGTTTATAGATGGATTACAATTACTATCCACAACAACCATATGTTCCACATAGTTTTCCGTAATAATATCTATCACCACAACAAGTTGAAGCAACCAATGAACCATCCTACAAGGAAGTTGTAACATCCTTGCCGGAAATTACTTATTAAAATAAATAAGAATATAAATAAAATAACAAGCTCATTTATTTATCATCAATTCCCAAAAAAAAAAAACGCGGGAAAAATTTAAATCTCGATGTTCAACGCGCCAATATAAATAAAATAAGTCGTATCAATACGAAATACAATTAAAATTGTCTGTATAATTATTACAATAAAACCATAATCCAACATGAAAACTAGTGGTAACAAAAAACCCCTGAGATATCCCCACTTCGTCTCTAAGCGTCTGTCTGCTCACCTGCATCAACATCTGCTCCCATGTAACAAGTTACATGATCATCGCCACACACACACAGATAGGGTGAGCTCATTTAAATAAGGTTAAATCATTCCATAGGTCCCCATTTTTGTAGCGAAATCTCAAGTAGGTCCCCCCATTTTTATTTGACTCAATTGAGTCCCTATTTTCGAAAATTCGTTGCAATTGGTTCCTTTCCGTTAGTTGACCAGTAACAGTGCTAATTATGTGCCACGTGTCAGCACGTGGTTTTTTTGACTTTTTTTAATTTTTTTTTAATTTTTTTTTTGTAATTTTTATTTTTTTTTAATTTTTTTAAAAAAATTAAAATTGCCACGTGTCAATCTTACATTGTGCCACGTGGTAGAGAGAGTGTCATGTGGCAGTGACAGTGCCACGTGTCACTATTAGATGTGAAAAGTCTCAATGTAGTCCCTATATTTGTTATTTTGTCTCAATTTTGTCCCAATTTTGTTAAAACTGAATCAATTTCATCTTGTATCAAATTTAAATTTTATATAAATTTTACAATGGTATTTTTATTATAGTTGATATTTTTAACAAAATTAAATTTATTTAAATGTATTTTGCACTAATATTTATTTAAATTTTATTTTAAATATTTATATATCCATAATTTATAGATAAATGTTAGAGTTGCTTTAAAAATAAAAACTTTATAAATTCAAATATAAAATTAAAAAAAAAAT
>Ga0214542_1004506_pt1 | contig 27586 bp, 11 predicted proteins | sample CNSS1metaG_FD_160096 | JGI IMG/M metagenome (GOLD analysis project Ga0214542, IMG submission 160096) | Root nodule microbial communities from cowpea collected in UCLA plant growth center, Los Angeles, California, USA - CNSS1 | ecosystem: Host-associated > Plants > Roots > Nodule | place: USA...
TATATATATATATATATATATATATATATATATATATATATATATATATATCGTCCGCTGAAGAGAGTGTAAATATCATGACCAATCACGATTTTCTGCCTTGAGTTAGAAACTAAAGAGTGAAGTATTGTGGTCTAAGGTATATGTGGATCATTTTGCCATGTACAAAGTACTATGCTATTTTCCACATTCTACTCAATATTTCTTACCGCGGAAGATAGTGACTGAATTTAACCTATTTGGACAGTTTGATACATTAGTATCAGAAAATAAAAGTAAATATGGATTCATAAAATAAAAGTAATTATGGATGGCAATGAGACGGGGACGGGTTTCATTATCTCATACCTGTAGAAAAAATTCATTCTCATCCCCATACCCAAATCTAACAGGTATGAAACTTTTGTCTCATCTCGATCTCTACCGGATAACGAGTATAATCTCATATCCATACCCGTTTTCTTATTACTTTAATATTAATTTTAGTTAATTTTTATAAAATAATAAAAAATTACGGTAAATGAAACATAATATTATCAAATATTCAATTTCGATATCAAATACTTTGAAATAAATTATAATTGTTTACATTTTAGATTAGAATACCAATTTGCAAACATTAATGAAACCTAGTTGATAAAATTTTAAAATATTTTTAAAAAATTATAAAAGGAAAATAAATATTCAAATTAAAATATATTTTAAATGTTTGTTTACTTCAATATTTTAAAATCTAATGAATATCTTTTTTATACACTAATAAAAGTGTTAATACTTCACTTGATCAAAATGACGCAAAGAACAAATAATAAACATAATAATAAAATTTTGATATAAATCTTGTATCTTTTAAACTCCATTAAATGTTGGATGGTGATAAAAAAAATTCATGACAATTACATTAAATTTTTATATTGTAGTAAATAAAAGTTATTTATATAATTATAGTGAAAAACTTATAGTACGATTGATAATAAGTTAGAAAATAAAAAATAATTAGATAAAATATATCGAAATTCTACATGATGAAAATAAACAACAAATAAAAATATTAAAAAATTAACAAATGTGTGTCTTTGAAACAATTTGAGAGACTATTGAAAGAAATCGCACAAAGGAAAATAAATGTATAATTAAGGGTGTGATAAGATGAAAGATACCTTAGAGATCTAATAAAACTTTTCTAATATCAACATATATACTCAATAGTTGAGAAATAACAAAATTTGTTTTAACTAAACAAAAAAGTTCTTCAAATGAAACAAAAATTAATAATAATAAGTAAAGAATTTTTTTTATATTACCTATTAAACATTTAAATTGAGAGTATTAAACATTCTCGTGTGAAAGGAAAATATATAATAAATAAAAATATTAAAAAATAATAAAAATATTCAAATGTGAGATATAAATTTTTTTAATTGACATACATCATTTTAACATAATTACATAAAGGTTATGATAAGATAAAAAGTATATTAGAGATGCGAATGAGTTTCATGACAAACCAAATAATTAGAAGAAATAAAATAATAGAAAGTATATATATATATATATATATATATATATGGTTACTTAATTAATTGTAATAATTTAAACTGAAACGAAGATATGGCGGAGACGGGTATTATGACGGGGATATGTACATCCCCATATTCATCCCCATACCCAATTGAAAAAGTCGGGGAATCCCCATACATACCCATACCTAGTCAATGCGAGAATTCTCTGTCAAAATGGGGACGAACTCGGACAATACCCACGGAGACAAGTTTATTTGCCATCTCTAAAAGTAACTATAGATGTAGAGAATAAATTTAAGACATTATTTTTGGGCCTCAACAACAATTACGCAGGCCCACTCCAATTCTTTTCTCACTTTCTCTCCTGATGCTTCCACACCACACGCGTACACACTTTTCTCACCTACCCCTCTTCCTCCTTTTCTCCGTTCTCTCTCTTCACTCTCTGCCTCACACACTAAGCTTCCGTTCGAAGCTTCTTCGGCTCTCCACCGTCAAGCTAAGGCTTGCTTCTTCTAACTCTCTCTTTGATAGCCACGTTTCTCTATTTCTCACTCATTCACTAATTCTTTTCTATTTGCAGGACACACACCAACTTTCATACAAACTTGAATAATGAAGGAAGAAAAAAACAAGGGAAAGATGTGAGCTTACAGAGAGAAGGTAAAATCTCTTTTTTATTGAATATGCGTGTGTATCTCTCAAGTACATGAAACTGAAGCAAGTATTTATATGTTGTTAGTTTGCTCTGTTTCTAACAGAAACAAAAACTGAAATTGGAACTAATTTTTGGTTACAACTGTCAACACCCTCCCTTAATCCAAAAATTCTAGGCTTGACATCCCAATATGTTTTCTGAGCTTGTCGAACCTAGCTTGCTTCAGTGGCTTGGTGAAGACATCAGTTGTTTGCTCTTCTGTATGACAGTAAAGTAGGGTTAGCTTTCCTCTGCTCACTTGATCACGAAGGAAATGGAACTTCATCTCAATGTGCTTACTTCTCCCGTGTAGAGTAGGATTTTTTGACAAGTTGATTGCTGACTTGTTGTCAATGTTGAGCTGAACTAGTTTCTTGTAGTCCAGTTTTAGCTCCTCCAAAACTACCTCCAGCCACAAACTCTGACACACTACTTCTGAAGCAGCTATGTATTCTGCTTCACACGAGGATAGAGCCACGACCTTATATTTCTTAGAGCACCAAGAAATTAATGCATCTAAGTATCTGAATAAGTACCCATAAGTACTCCTTCTCTCCACCTTGTCTCCACACCAGTCTGAGTCAGAAAATGCTTCTAACACAACTTCATTTTGCTCATCTGCCTTTGGGAAGAAAATTCCCCAATCTGTAGTACTTTTTAGGTACCTCAATATATGCTTAGCAGCAGCCATATGGGGTGTTCTCGGGTCATGCATGAACCTGCTTATCAGACCCACTCCAAAGCTTAGATCTGGCCTACTAGTACAAAGAAATCTTAGTGAGCCAACAATCTGCTTGTACAAAGTCCCATCCACAACTTGAGCTTTCTTTTCTTCAGTCAGTTTTAGTTTAAGCAGCACTGGAACTGCAGCCTCATTGCATCCTTCCATCTTAATTTTTTTTTAAATCTCCTATGCGTATTTCTTCTGATGTAGGAACACTCCCTTATGTGTGTGCACAAACTCTAGCCCGAGAAAGTAGCTTAGTGTTCCTAGGTTTGTCATTTCAAACTCTATCTTCATTCTCCCTTTAAACTCTTCAATTTCTTCTTCCACACTCCCTGTAATGATCAGGTCATCAACATACAAGCATGCAATGAGTGTGTTTGCATGACTTGTCCTCTTCACATACACTCCAAACTCAACTGTGCTTTTCACAAATCCTAACTTGGCCAACACTGCATCAATTAATTTGTTCCAAGCTCTAGGAGCTTGTTTAAGCCCATACAAAGCCTTTCTCAGTCTATATACAAGGTGTTTGCTCCCCTCCTTTTCAAATCCGGGTGGTTGTACAATGTACACTTCCTCTTCCAATGGGCCGTTGAGAAAGGCTGACTTCACATCCATTTGACTCATTTTCCAGCCTTTTGAACTGGCAACTGCTGTGACCAACCTCATAGTTTCCATCCTCGCTACAGGGACAAACACCTCTATTTAATCAATTCCTTGTTGCTGCAAAAAACCTTTTGCAACCAGCCTGGCCTTGTGTTTAGCCACAGACCCGTCTAGCTTCAATTTCAGCTTGAAAACCCACTTCACATCAATGGGCATTTTGTCATGTGGCAGATCAACCAGCTCCCATGTCTTATTCTTCTCAATTGCTTCTAGCTCTTCTTTCATAGCATCCTTCCATTCTCGTATTTTCAAAGCTTCTCTCCATGTGATAGGTTTTGTATCAGCCATTAATGCGTGATGAACCAAATCACCACCACCTGTAATTACACCATCACCATAAACTTCATGGCCAGCAAGTCTAGTAGAGGGGAACCTTGTTCTTTGGGTTCTTCTGTTGTCTGGAACAGCAGCAATAATTTTAGTTTTGTCTTCCAAGACACATGGAACATGTGTCACCACATCATCCTTATTCTTCCAATCCCAACTAGCTACCTCATCTACCATCACATCTCTGCTAATCAACACCAAATTCTTTTTTGGATCATACAACTTGTATGCACCTGTTGGATGGTATCCAATCAAAATTAAAGGCTCACTTTTATCATCTAGCTTCTTCCTCCTTTCATCTGGAATATGTCTATGACATATTGAGCCAAAAATCTTCAAGTGTTGCACGTGTGGTTTGGCACCAGACCAAGCTTCCTCTGGTGTCACTGTTTTCAACCTTTTTGTAGGGCACCTATTGAGGATATCGACAGCAATGGTTACTGCCTCTCCCCAATAACTATGTGGCAAATTTTTACCTTTCAGCATGCATCTTGCCATGTCCACCAACATCCTATTTCTCCTTTCGGCCAACCCATTATGTTGTGGTGTGTAAGATGCAGTCACCTCATGTACTATCCCTTTCCTTTCACAAAACTTGCTAAAATCCTTGGACTTGTATTCTCCTCCACCATCTGTCCTAAGGATTTTTAAACTCTTCTCAGCCCGTCTCTCCACTCGTGCACATAATTTTTCAAACACAGAAAATACATCTCCTTTCTCTTTTAGCAAATAAACCCATATCTTTCTTGAGAATTCATCTACAAAGGTGAGAAAATATCTATTTCCTCCAAGTGATGGTGTGTCCAAGGGACCACACACATCTGAGTGCACAACCTCCAATACCTTATTAGCTCGTTTTGGTGCAGAGGTTTTAAAAACCTTTCTAGGTTGTTTCCCAATCAGACAACCTTCACAGATTTTGGCTGGTTGCTGAATTTGTGGCAGCCCACTCACCATCTGCTTACTGCTGAGTTGATTCAAGCTCTTGAAATTCAAGTGGTCGTATCTATAGTGTCATAACCAACTCTCTTCCTCCACACTAGTGGCTGATAGGCACTAAATTTCAATGGTGTCCAAGTTCACTTTAAAGGTCCTGTTTTTAGACAAAGGTGCCTTGATCTCAAGTCTATGTTGAGAGTCAAATATCTCAATGACTTTCTGTTGCATATTCATAGTAAATCCTTTCTCCAGTAGTTGTCCCAGGCTAAGTAAATTATTTTTCATGCTTGGGACGTACAAAACATCACTTATATAGGCCACCTTGCCATCATTTCGTGTAATCATCACCTTCCCAATTCCTTCTGCCACAATAGAGCTGTTATCTACAAACTTCACAATGTTTTTCACACAAGGTTAAGATCAATCAGCCAATCTCTGTTCCTAGTCATGTGATTAGAGCACCCTGTATCCAAGTACCAAGTCATGCTTTCCTCCTCTTCACTGGTTGTTGTTGCCATCAACAAAACTTAGTCTGAATCAGACCCATCTTCTTCCTTTTGCACTAAATTTGCTTCCTCTCCTTTCTACCCATTCTTTGATGTTTCCTCATGCCAACATTCATAAAAATAATGCCCATATTTGCTACAGTTATAGCACTGTATTTTTCTTTTATCATATGGCCTCCTATCACTTCTTCCTCTGCCTCTGTTCTGATTTCCTCCTCTAGCTTCAGACCCATCGTTTCCAGAATTTTCTTGGGCCACTGATTCACTATTTCTGCCACCATTTCTGTTTCCAGATCTTCCTCTGGACCTTCCTCTACCTCTGCCTCTCCAGCCACTTATGCCTCTGCCTCTGACTCCATAACTCACCTTGGCCTATAGAGCCTCTTCAGTCACCTTCTCATCATTCTTCCTTTCATTCACTCTTTGTTCATGTGCTTCAAGAGAGTTCTATAGTTCTTCTATTGTCATAACATCAAGATCCTTTGATTCCTCTATGGCAACCACAATGTGGTCGAACCGTGGGGTTAGGGTCCTCAAAACCTTCTCTACAATTTTGTTGTCTTCTATGCTCTCATCACACGCTTTCATGGCATTAGTGATCACTTGCAATCTGCAAAAATATTCTGCCACTATCTCCTTTTTTGTCATAGAGAGGAGTTCATACTGCCTCCTTAAAGATTGCAGTTTCAGTTTCTTGAGTTTCCCAGAATTTCCATACCCATTTTGCAAGATCTCCCAAACCTCTTTTGCTGTAACAGCTTTTGAGATTTTCTGAAAGATAGGGGCAGCAACACATTGATGCAGCAATACACGAGCCTTGCAGTCCAACTTCTTCATCTCCTTGTATGTTTTCTTGGCCGCTTCATCAGCATTCTTGGGCAGTTCTTTGAAACCCACCTTAACGATCTCATCTATTTCTTGAAAGCCAAGAATCGCCTCCATCTTCACACACCAATCATCATAACCCTTTCCATCAAATATGGGTAAGCATCCCGGTATCAATCCTCCACCAGCCATGAGTAGAACACGCAGCAATACTCCCAAGATTCCTCTTCTTGAACCTTGCTCTTGATACCAATCTGTTGGGCCTCAACAACAATTACGCAGGCCCATTCCAATTCTTTTCTCACTTTCTCTCCTGATGCTTCCACACCACACACGTACACACTTTTCTCACCTACCCCTTTTCCTCCTTTTCTTCGTTCTCTCTCTTCACTCTCTGCTTAGATTAGTAAGGAGTTATTGGTGTTTTTTTAATAAAATAAGTATACAAGTGGGCTTCTATTTTTTATGTGATTGTCTTGTATGCTTTTCAACTTATTTTAATAAAACTCTTATTTGCTTCTTAGTGATTATTTCATAGATTTCAGCTTAAAACAAATTGATACAATAGTTGTCCAACATATATATAACTCGCACTCCAAAATCTCATTCAAGCAATGTGAGACTTCTCAACACTCCTTTGCTGAATCAGTGAGTCTGGTGATTACCAAGATGCGTTATAGGCTTTAATACCATTGTTAGATAAAACACTTATCACTAGTCTAAAATCTATAGTTGATAGTTGATTGAGCTCAGACGCTTAACCATTTTGTGATTGTGTAAGGCATTTTAAACACTTTTTTGTGCTTTTATTTTACCGATGCTTTCCTTAAAACATGAACTACATTAGATAATGGTGAGGCGGTAAGCTTTTGTGATTGTATTTTTCTTCATTGGACTACACTGGATCATGGAGCATTATTTGTGTTATATATGCATTCATAAATTACAATGAAATATATTGCAAGCAAGATATGGCTCCAACAATTGTTTGTGTTATATTGAATCCATGTTATATTGCCATAAATTGTTTATATTTCTCATAAGTTGAACAAACAACCATGTTATATATTGTAGCCATGTTATATTGCCATAAATTTAATTGTTGGATGAATGAACATATGCAATTAATGTGTAAAGTACACTTACAACAATTTTTTGCCTCTAGTACCCTAATTTGAGCCTCCAATACAAAATCAGGACAAAAAAAATCAAAGTTGGTGGACCAATCTGCCCCTCACGGGCTGGTTTCAATGTTCCACCTGTTTTCGCTTGGCGGGCCAACCCGATCTGTTTTAGGTGGGAAAAAATCAGGTGGGCTAAAACGGTCGATTTGACCTGTGTGTCACCCCTACTTTAAACCAAGATTGTCAACTTGTTGGCATGACAACCCATGTTTGAAATGTGAACTCATATTATGTATACAAGACTAAATGAACGAAACTATCCATGATGATCACATATTCATGCAATGTGAATTGATTCTAGATTTAACCATTTGGTGTAGCAAATACAATAGAATGTGTTGGATCAAAGTTGGACAAGATGCATAAGGTAAAATTTTCTCAATTGAACCAACCCACCAAAGGTAAGTCAACGTGACAACAAATTTTATGCAATGGAATGATCTAACTGATATACATAAATAAACTTGATAGAACCTAATTAATGCAGAAACTGATAAGAAATCAAGAACCTCTATTGGTTGGTATGCTAAAACAGAATCAATCATTTAAATAAATGTAGGAGTAATACACAAATGTTGGCTTCACAAAGCAAAAATATACTAATGCATATACCAATTAGAAGATGAATTATAATATGAAGTACGGGAAAGTTGTAAAGATTAAAACCATGCAAAATATAGAATTAAAACATATGAAATAAAGCATGATTAGAAAGCACTCAGAATGCAATTTCATAACTTCTATTGGTCCTTGTTCTAATCCCAGGACATCGTTAGGGTCAATCAACCCTCATTCGAGGTATTATCCACTTTGGAATGTCGAATCCATCACGATTTTGTCCTTAAAAGGTGCCTCATATGGTGGAAGGAGGAAGGGGTATTTAAACCGCCTTAGGCCTCAACTTCTAAGTGATGTGCAACTATTGGGTGCGATAGGAACATAAACCTCCCAATTAAGGTCTAAGGGGAATGAGGGGATCATGCCCAGTAGAGGGCTTAAGGGATCGATGGTTCGTATGTAGAACCTCGTTATCAGCCCCATACTAGGCACCAATGTTTTGATTCCATGACATCGTTAGAGTCAATCACCGCTCATCCGAGGTATTGTCCGCTTTGGAGTGTCGGTTTTATACTTAAAAGGCGCATCAGAGGGTAGAAGGAGCAAGGGGTATTTAAATCGCTTTAGGCTTCGACTTCTAAGCGATGTGGGACTATTGAGTGTGGTAGGAACAATCCTAAAACAAAACTACTCTACACTCACTCGAACCCTAGTCTACCTATATTCTAGTAAGAAGAAATGAAGAAGGACAGAATGGGGAAATAAGCTATTGAATCGAAGAAAAGAATATTTTTTTAGAATAGAAGAAACCCCCATTTTTATTGATACAAAAAAACCTAAATGTCTTTAGGTCCGATGCAGCTCATCACCACTTCTCTCTAACCCAATTCCACTTCTCTTTTGAACCTAGCTCCTCTGACTCAAACAGTCTACTTCAACTTGCGTTTTGGGTGTTGTTTTAAGGTTCAATAACAGGAGACCTCACTTTTCTTGTTTAGACTTGTGTAGCCCCTGTGTGATAAGGTTTAGTGATGCTAAAATCCAAGGGTTGGATTGCAAGGTCAATTTTAAGCTCTGGGGCTTTTCTGCAATACTAAAAATATAGAGACAAAAGGGTAAAAAACCAATTTAAAGAAAAATTTGTCTTCTAGTTTTATAAAAATTTCCTAAGAAAAATGACACATTTTAGTTTAGACACGATTTTTATTTAGAATCACAATTTTATTAAGAACTTCTACAAAACTCTATTTTTGCACTTAAAACTAAAATCTAACCTAATTCTAGGAAATTACTAATTGGACCAAATTAAAAAGGGATTTTTATTAAGGAAAAAGGAGAAAAATGGTATTAACAATAAGCCTTGCCAAAAAACCTTGTGCATTAAACCCTAAGGCCTAGAGCCTAACTCCTAATAGAGAGGATTTAGTGACCATGTGTCCTCCTTCTAGGAAGAGGATTTACAATTTGGAAACACCTTTTAGGTTACTTAAGCTTATAAATATAGGTGTATCCCCCATGTAAATTCACCTTTGAATTGAGTATTGTTATGATATTAATTTTGTGTCATATTATTCACTTAGGTCACCAAAGGCTAGAGCATCTATTCTAGGTATCCTTTAGCCACCCTTCCTTAAGAGTTGGCCAACTTCTCTTGAGAGCACACTAAACACCATCATAGCCTTTGTAAGATTCAAGAAAAATAATTATATTATTTAAGGTGATAATTGGTCGTGAGGGGAATATTTAAATTAAGAAATAAATAATTTTACAGAGGTGAAGAGTAGCACAGTCGGTTAGAGCCTATATTTTATAATGATTTATAATTTATTTGGAATATTATGGTTTATTTATTTTCTTATTGTTGTGTGGATGCTATTGTAATGTTGTTGTGTGTATTGAATGATAAGAAGTACATGATGGTTGATATGGTTTGGGGTGTTTCTTGACTCTTAAGGTTGTGTGTTCAAATCTCAACTAGAGTAAAATGGGTTGAACTTGTGTTTTTTTTTTTTGGTAATTTGTGGTGCACCTTTGAAGGTGAAAAGTTAAGGCGGAATTGTATTTGGACGTGTCAACACCCAATTTTGTTCGAATAAATAAAAATTATTTTACCAAAATAAAATAAAATAAGTGTCGCATAAAAAAGGGTAAAACTAAATTTGCTTTAAAATGTTTAAAAAAAAGAGAGTTTCTTTAATTTTATTTAAGAGAAATTTTAAAAGATGTTTTTTTCTTAGAAAAAATAAAAAGTAAAATACAAAAATAATAAAAAATATAATTATTTAAAAAATAATAATAATAAATAATTTAGTTTTGAATGTTTTCGTTTCTATTATTTTCTTTTTCATGTTTCTTTTTATAGTGAGTTGGTAGCCTAATTAATTTGTCTTTGAACCCTTGTTTTTAGTTTGTTTACCTCTGGTTAACCAATTTGGGCTCAATGGCCCATTGTTTTTCTTTCACACCACCGTTTGCTTTATATCCTAAAATAAAATTAAAAAATTAAAAAATAAATAATAAAAAAATAAAATTGTTGTTCATAACACAAGAAGCAGGAACAGTTGAGTATTTGATAATTGATTGGTAACTTCTATGAATTTTTTTAAAAGAGAGCACGTTAATATTGAAAGAGGGAACGACCATTCGAGGATGCTTTTTTTCACGCACAAAACAAATAGGATGTTTTTATTACAGGAAAAAACATGTAAGTCATTTTTTCACTCATTTTTTCACACATAGATTCATCTTCACAGTATCACATCTATGCTGAATTTGAAAGCACAATCCAGAATCACAACATTTCGAATCAATAACGATCAATACAAAGAAAAAACAATAAGCACATATTGGAGCATATCAGAACAAAACCAGGTTCATAATTTCCAAGTTTACTATGATGTTTTGTGTTTGTTTCATTGTTGTTGTATGATTAATGGTAGTAGAAATTTTCAACTAAAAATAGAAAAATTGAATTGAACATTTTTCTGTTAACAAAATTGGTTTGGGCATGTAGACATTGGTTGTGGGTGAGAAATAGAGAGGGAAGATGGTGATGTAAGAAGCATTAGTAGTTGGCGGCGATCTCTTTGACGGAATGGCAGTCACGGCGGTGGTCTTGGTGGCCCGAAGAAGACGCGAGTAGAGGAGACGGTGTGGTAGTGTTTCGCACGGATATAAGTGGTCAGTGGCGAGCAATGTCGGTGCCGACGTTGACAAACCTCCGGGAGTGGTCATTGTCACCGTTGACAGCTTTGCCGCCAGCATGGTTGCGTTTTGAACGTGATTGGAGGACGCATATGATGGTATGGTGGCGTAGATGGCTGAATGTGATTAGTTTTATGTTACCTCATTACTAAGCACACATCTCACTCCTTTAACTTTAATTTCCTTTTTTAGAATAGGATGTGTTTACCTTGTGCACCACGCGTTTCTCTGTATGCACCCCATTCCATGTGTATAATTTTTCTCATTGCACCCACATACTCACTTATATACTCTTATTTTCTATTTCTAATTTTACCATTTTCTAATTAAATATCAAATTTCAATCACATCATTTTCAAAAATAATAATAATATTTTAAATTGAAATAAAAATTAAAATGGTTTTCAAAAATGATAAAAATAAGAATAAATAAAAATTTAAATTTATTTTCTTTATTTTCTCTTTTAGTGTCTAATCGACCGCTCTCGTAGCACGACATTCCTTTTTAAAATACAAAAATTATAAAAGTTGTTTTTGTGTCTAATCGACTGCTCGCATTGCACGACACTTCTTTTTAAAATACAAAAATTATAAAAGTTGTTTTGGTGTTTAATCGACCGCTCGTGTCGCACGACACTCCTTTTCAAAAATATAAAAAATCATAGAAATGTTTTGGTGTCTAATCGACCGCTCGCGTCGCACAACACTCCTTTTCAAAAATACAAAGTATAAAAAATGATTTTGGTGTCAACCCGGCCGCACACGTCGCTTGACACTTATTTTAAAAAATGTCAAAAGAAAACTTTAAAAAATTAAATATTCTAATCAAGTTTTATCAAGAACTACGTGATCCCTGATTCTCCATTGTGAATGGAGATACGTAGGAGCAGGGCAAGTCCTTGTCAGGTTCACTTCCCAAAAATTAAAAGGTTTTCCAAATCATTTTTAAATAGTTTTATAAAGAACTACGTAGCCCTAATTTCTCATTTTTAATGAGAATACATAGGACCAAGGTTTTAATCCTTGTCGGGTCCTTTTTACTAAAAAAGATAAGTTTGTTCAATATTTTCTTATTTTTTGGGAAAAATAAATATTATAAAATCAACACATCTCTTTTGTAAATTTAATTAAAGGTACCGCCTTTGGACGGGCATCGTAAGGTGTTAATACATTTTCTACGCGTAACCGACTCCCGGACCCTAAATTTGGTTTTCGCAGACTTTATTTTATTATTATGGTTTTCCATAGTTTTTCAGAATAAACTATGGTGGCGACTTCAAATATCTTTTTCCAAATTAATTTATTTTTAGTTCATCGTCCCGCCACGATTTAGGTTGCGACAGGACAAACTAAAAAAAAGTGGGCAGCCAAAAGTATTTCTATTATTACTTTTAATTTATTTAAAAAAAACAATGTTTGTTAAAGGAAATAAAGAGTTTTGTCTAAGTTAAAATTGGGGTTTTGGGAGGAGAAAAAGTGAAAGGAATCAATGTAAGATTGAGAGAAAGGGAGGAGTATAGCTGACCTAAGGTGATCTTACTGCAGGAATTTCAGGTAATGGGTTTTAAGCTTGTCTTCTTGATTTTTATGGTTGTGTATTGAGGATGGGTTTTTCCATGGATTGCAAGGAGACTACTCTATTTTTCCCCTTTTGTTATCCTTTTTTTGCACTTGGGGAATCATGTTGGGATGGTGATGCTTTTTTTTTTTTGAGAAAAAATTGTGTCCTGTTGTATGGAGGGTTTCGTTGGGTATTTTGGAATTGATTATTTTCTCTCCTTTTTATTGTCTTGCAAACTTGAGATGATGGGTATATATAATAGCATGAATGAATTTTATCTCCCTTGGAATTATAGCTTTGGAGTGTGGTATTTTGTGGTTTTGGCATGTTGAGTGTGTTATTAAAAGAGATGCAATAAAGAAAAATTACATGGGCCATGTTGGTGAAAAATTGTAATAGTAGTAGTTTTGATGGCTTGAACATGGCGTATGGATAGTTGAAGTGTTCTTTCTATTTTATGCTAATGAGAAATTGAAGAATGATGCATGAGAGAGATGTGATAAATTTTGATGCATAGAGTTGAGTTTAGGGCTAGAAATTAATTAGGGTTAGTCTTGATTATTTTGAGTGAATGCTTATGATGTGAAAATGTTGTCAACATGGGAAATTGCATTGTTTTGGTGTAGTAAAATGTTAGTATCAATAAGAACTCACAATGTTGTGTGAATGAATGCCTTAGTGTAGTGTATGGTTGCATTGGTGGAATGGGTGCTTGAAATGGATGTTTAGAAGGTAAGGATTAGAATATTGTGAAATTATGTGTATGGTGAATGAATTTTAATGTTCCATGATGTTTGTGAGCCTTAAGATGACCAAATCATTTGTAAATACGTTATTTTTCATATTTCTGGGCGTGTTTGTGTGTCCTCGGGCACTAAGCGCTGGTCTTGGGTGAGTTTACAAGAGGTCTGGCATTGAGTGCTAATTTTGGACGCTGAGTGACCTATTTTACGAGAGGTCGAGCGTTAATCGTTGATTCTGGGCTCTAAGAAACCTGTTTTATGAGGGTTCTGGCATTAAGTGTTGGCTTATGGCGCTACTGATTTTCTAGTTTGCAGTTTTCGTAAAATTGTGTTTCATGGTTTGTTAACCATTCTATTTAGCTAAAATTTTGACAGTTGGTCCATAACATGTTTTTCTTTAGTTTGAACGGTGTGATCTAAGTTTGAAGGTCTATAGTTAGAGATATATGTTACGCATGATTGCTGGGTTTTCAAGGGTGTATTATGTTGATAATTGGTTGTAATAAATTGTTATAGCCTTTGTTTGCAGTATATTGGATGTTGGCCATGATGAATGATGTATGTTAAGTATAATGATGATGATTATATGATGTCCATGTTTTGTGATGCATGTGATGATGAGGCCTTAATGTGCTTGAGTATTTAATGATCATGCATGTGGATAATCATGTTATTGTTTATTTATGTGTGATCATGATGAGATAGTGTATACTTAAATATGAATGTTTTGGAAGGTATCTATGTGTAAATTGTACTGGAGGTGCACTTCGTCGGAGCTCTCGATAAGAGTAATGGGAAGTAGTGCACTTTGTCGGGGCTCGATAAGAGAAATGGGAAGTTGTGGACTTCGTCAAGGCTCGATAAGAGTAATGAAAATTTGTACACTTCATTGAGGCTTTTGATATGAATAATGGGAAGTGGTAAACTTCGTCGGGGCTCGCTTTGAGAGTAATGGAAAGTGACGTCTTTGGTAAATTGTGTACGAGAGTTGGTTGAGTAGTTAATTATGAAATAATGCCATTCTTTTTAGTATTACTTGGTGGTAATATTAGGTTGCTTTCCTGTTGGGTATGAGAACATGTGATAGTTGATATCTTGAATGAGTTTATATTATATTATGATGATGCTATGTGAGTTGTATGTTGATATGCATTATTATGTGGTATGTGGCATGGTTAGTTCACCCTTACATGTTTGTGGTTATGGTTTCCACATGCAATGATCGTATAACTTGGATTATATTGCAGTAGATGATGGAGTAGATGAAGGTGCAGATACAGTTGGAGAAGCTTAGTTATGAGGAGTTTGTGGGGATGCTTTTGGAACTTTCCTTTGCATTTTGGAAAATTTCCTTTAAAAAATGTAATAATTGGGAAGGGAGTAGTCACCTTGGAGATCCACACAATCATAACTCCTTTATATTTGTTTAAGTTTTATATAATGTGTGCTTAAACTTAATGAACTATATTCCTAATGGTTATGTAAAAGTTAAGTCTCATAAACTGATATATTAGAAACCTCCTTTCTTATTCCTTGAGCATTTAGAATGAGTAGATGTTTATTTTGAACTCTTGGTGTTTTAAATGATATTCATATGTACAATTAAGAGTTGTATAGGCTAGACATTGTGTTAAGATTAGTAAAAGAAACAAATATAATCACCAAATGACTCGTTACCCATTAGAGGATATAGAGTGTTATACGACATTGTGTTAAATGACCCACGAGTAGACAACCCTTGAGTAGACGACTTCTCGTTAGACAACCTTCCTAACAGAGAACTCTTACATTAGACTATAGGGAGTTGACTCAAAGTTATAAATGATAATCAACTCCCAAGCTTTAGACGACTCTTTAGCACCTTGAGAGTTCCTTTTCCCAACCTTTTCTAGACATAGTTTTTCTTCTCCTTTTTGTTCATGGTGTTGACACCTAGCCAAGTTTGTGACACCTAGCCAAAGGTGTTACAATTGTATCCTTTACTCCGTGTGTAAAGAACACAATTATCAATATGAAAAAAATATAAACACAACAAATAAAAGGACAAACTAACATAACAAAGAAAAAAAACCCTAGTTCTGTAAATAAACTCAAATATTTAAAATTTGAAAATATAAAAAAAAAATTCCAAGAATCTTTTTTTTTTGTTAAAAGTAAAACATGTGACAGTTAACCAAGTTAAAATCACAGGAAATAGTGGCTAGTTACAACAAACAAGCTTAAAAACTTTGTCTTTCCTAGTTTGAATTTTTCCCAAGTTACTTCCATTCATTTTATTTCTAACTAAGAAAATGAAACTCATTCCAAATTGAATAACCTGTAACAAAACCCAAAATTTTAGATGATCTAAACAAAGCTAGTAAAATAAGTTAATAAACGAAATAATACACACAACATTACACAATCATCGTTGTTCCAAACAACCTCCCGACCAATGGAACAAATATTGTTTTTTCGAGTAGCCTTCATGGCTATGAAACAAATCACTCTTTCGAACAACCTCTCCGACTAATGATACAATCACTCTTCTAAATAACTTCTTTCAGATAATTGAATCTTCCGACGAATTATCTTATAGAAAATCTTTGGATGACATATTAGAAAATTACAAAATTTTCAAAACACAATTCAACTCTCTCTTATTCTTATTCTATTGTTACTTTCTTTTCCACATAACTTTGTTGCTTTGTCTTCAATCATCCTTTTGGATGGCTAGATTTCTTATCTTGAACATAGTTTTAGTATAATATTACTTATCAAATTTTAGCCGGCATTGACCCCATTTCATATTATTTATGGGACTTTGCGCTTTTTTGTTGTTCTGAGATTGACCAAATTTTACAACTGCACGATACGGTTTTAGTAAAGCTAAAGAAAACCTTGCTTGTGCTCAGAATAGAATCAAATAGATTGCAAATCTGAGATGCGCTGATATTGTTATAAAAAATTGGGACTTTCCCTTCTTAAGAAGTGCATTGGTGATCCATCTAAGCAATATTTTTCACTGCCTCTAAATTTTTATCTATCTGAGGCCAACATTACTTGGGATATTTCCTTCATCAAGGCTAAATTTCCTTCGGTTGACCTTTGCTCTCAAGGTCAATTTCAACGGAAGAGTATTAAGAAAGAAATTGTTAATTATTAGTAATTGTAATATGTGTCAAGTGATTTGCACCATCACCATAAGGTGTGGAGAGGAGCTCAAAAGACGCTTAACAAATGGCTGCCTACACGGAGCCTATTAGCCCACATCATATATCCAACCAGAGAAAGGATTGTGCTTAGATGACTCAAGTCTTGATATGGATCCTTATATACACAAATAAATGTTATTTAGTTTTGTTACGTGGATGAAAGAGTCACTTGGTCCTTCTCTTGTTAACATCACCCTCAAAAAAATTTGAAAACAAGGCATATAGAATAGTTTTCTGTGGCCACAATTTTAGTGTTGAAGCCACCATCTTATACTCTGCATTCTTTGGGCAACAATCAGGCTTAGTTATAGAGAAATGGGTTCTAAATTATGTGGGAATTTCTTCCTACACCTCTAAGATTTCTTTTGCACTTCCAAAAGTTTTTTAAAACCTAAAACTTTGACCTTTTGAGAAAAGATACACAGATCACACCCCTAAATTTATTTTTAGATGTTGACTTTTGGTAAAGATATTTCCGGAAGTCGACATCGGTGAAGAATTTGGACTTCTGGATGTCAAAAAGAATAAATACTAAAAGTCGACTTCCGGAAATAAATAAATAAATAAATATATATATATATATATATATATATATTTGGTTTTCTTTTTCAAATTTAAAGTTTATTTTTTTAATTATATTTAATTTTAACTTATTAATTTTGTGACAAATTATATGAAAGTAAATTTTTAATTTAAAAGTATAAAAAATAAAAAATAAACAAAAATAATTAAAATAAAAATTTTAAATTTTAAATAGAATTTAAAAAAATCAAAAAAATAGAAAACAAATATGTATATATATATATACTAATTAATAAATAAAATAATTATAAAAATACTAATAAAATAAATAAAATTAAAAAATAATTTAAATACATAATGAAACTTTAAATTAAAAAAAGATAAAGAATATATATATATATATATATATATATTCATTTTTTTAAAATTTAAGGTTTTCCTTTTTAATTATTTTTTATTTTTATTTTTGTTTAATTTTTAACAAATTATATTAAAATAAATTTGAATTTAAAAATATAAAAAATACATAATGAAAAAAATTAAAAAAAATATAATTAAAATGAAATTTTTAAATTTTAAATAGAATTAAAAAATTCAAATAGAGTATAAAATACTACACACATTAATTATATAAATAAAATAATTATAAAAATACCTATAATATAAATAAAATTAAAAATAAAATTGAAAAAATTTGAATGAAAATGATAAAACTTTAAATTAGAAAAAAAGAAAAAAAATATATATTTGTATAAACGGATTTCAACTTTCGTTTATATATATATATATATATATATATATATATATATATATATATATATATATATATATATATATATATATATTCTAAAATTCTACTAAAAATATCTTTTACTAAAAGTCAACATCTGAAAATAATTTTGAAAATGTTATTTACGTGACTTTGCTCAAATAATCAAAATATATTTTTAAAATTTTTAGACATTTTTTAAGGTGTAGGAAGAAAGCCCCAATTATGCCTACTACTCCATTCCTTGCTGGTTATGTAAACTTCTCCCTTGGAGCTCGCCAACATAACAGATGGCTTTGCATGGCCATTTACTAGGGGTGGACAAAAAATTTAATTTTCTTGATCCAATCTACTTTTGCTCCAATCCACTCCATTTATAATTCATTATATTAAAAATCTAATCCATTTAAAATCCATTTAATGGATATGGATTCCAATCTAATTTACATTTTATATATCTTATGGATTGGATATCCATTTTATAAATCAAGATTTTTAAATATGGATAATCCAAAAAATCCAACCCAAAATTTCAATTTAAATTTTTAGTTGGGTTAGACTAAAGGTTGAGATGAACTATGCTAAATTCAGACTTGGATGGGCCTTGCTCGACGACCTATACGGATCGGACAGGCCTGACAAACCGAACGAGTCGATCAGGCTCAATGACCTGATGAGTCACGCGGACCTGAAAACCCGAACGGACCAGGCAGAACCAATGACGAAAATAGGTCAAGCAGCCCAAAGACCCGAACGAGTCAGGCAGGCCCAAAAACCTGAACGGGCCCGAAGACCCGGATGGGCCGGACGACCTGGCGACCTGAACGGGCCCGACGACTCGAATGGGCATGACGACCCGGATGGGCCTGACGACCCGGATGGGCTGACGACCCGGATGGGCCTGACGACCCGGATGGGCCTGACGACCCAGACGGGCCCGAAGACCCGGATGGGTCTGACGACCTACACGAGCCTTACGACCCGGATGGGCACGACGACATGAACGGGCTGGATGACCCGAATGGGCCTGACGATCCGGACGGACCTGACGACTTGGACGACCCTGACAGGCCTGGCGACCCGGACGAGCCTGGCGACCTACACAGGCCTTACGATCCGGATGGCACGATGACACGAACGAGCCCTACGACCCGGACGGTCCCTACGACCTAGACGAGATCGACGTCTCGGACGGGCCCTACGACCCGAATGGGCTCGACGACTCAGACGGGCCTGATGACCTTGACATACCTAACGACCCAGACGGGCCCCACGATTCGAACGTGCCCGACTACCCGATTGGGCCCGACTATTTGGACCTGTCCGTCCGGGTCGTCTGGCCCGTTTGGGTCATTGGGCCCATTCGGGTCATCCGGCCCATTCGCGTCGTCGAGCCTATTTGTGTTTTCGGGCCCGTTCGGGTTGTCGAGCCCGTTCGGGTCATCGGGCCCGTCTGGGTCGTTCGGGTTGTCGGGCCCGTCTGGATCATCCGGGTTGTCGGGTCCGTCCGGATCATCGATCCCATCCGAGTCATTCGGGCCTTAATGACACAAGTTTTAAGAAATTCAATTTAAATTTCTTTTATTAGAAATGGATTCTGGATTTTAAACTTGATCCAAATATTTGGATTGGATTTAAATCTTAATCCAAATATTTGGATCTGGATTCTAACAAAATCCAAACTACTTTTACTAAAAAAATGAATTTGGGTCAAAAATATAATCCAATTATTTGGATATAAAATGGATGTGGATTGGATCATTAAATATCCAATCCATGCCCACCCCTACAATTTACTGTTTTCTTCCTCTCCATAATGCATAATATAAAGACAACGAAAGATTAACAGCACGTCTTCTAGAATCAATATGTCCTAACGACTACTTCCCTCATTGATGCCTTCTGGGAGTTCAATATACATATTTTTAAAATGCAAAGAATCCGACCGTGTTAAACTTTTCTCCTACATCACATTCTTCATGATTTGCCCGTTTAATGCATTTTCGCAAAAGGACCCATTGCAGAAACTATGAAAGACATAGTTCTCATGATTGATTTCAAAGTTATTAAAAAAAACTGAACACCACTTACGCAGCCAATGGTTGATAAATCATAAATCAATTTGTTGCAACTTATGATGCACTAACACCGGATCACATATATGTGTTCGATACTTACCAATGAAGTGTCTAATTTATAAAGTTGTAGTACATTACAAGAATTTTTTTAAATAATGATCAATTGTAGCAACAAAAATTAATTAATCATTATATAATGACTAATTTAGGTACTAATTTAAAAACTAAAAATTATTAACAACTAAAATAGTTTCAAAAAATTATAATTAGTCTTTAAATTGATAATTAAAATAGTTTCTATTATGAATTAGTTTCTAAATTAGTCACTAATATTAACTACCAAAGTTTTGACTACCAAAACAAGTGATTTTTAAATTAGTCACTAACATTAAGTACCAAAATTTGGCTACCAAAATAATTAGCCTCTATATTAGTCTTCAATTAAAAAATTGATCTCCAACATATTTTTGATTACTAAAATTAGTCATTATTTAAAAGTTTTCTTGTAATGGTACTTTTATGATAACAAAAATTTATATTTTTTATGTTGACAATTTTAGTACATAATTTTATTTTGGATTCACACAATATCGATCATATATTTATTATGTTTTTAAGAATTATTGTTCATTCTTCAATATTCATATATCAGATATCTATCACGTAATATATCTTATTATTTTGAATATAAATGTATCGATGTATCAGATACGTGTCGTATCCGATATATATATCATATCCATACATCGTACCAATTATCAGAACACCTTTGAGCCGTAAAGAAACACGCACAGGCCGGCGTAGCCAAGTTTAACAATACATCCACAAATTATCCTCGGAATTTGTTCTAGACAGAGGTTTTAAGGAATTTGAAATAAATAATACCAGGCCGTGAAAATTTTCTAGAAGGGTTAAATTCACAAACTTTTATTTCATAATATTTTACCACTTCAGTATATTGTCAAATGTCATAGTTGAATTGGGCCGTTGATTATATATATATATATATATATATATATATAAGCATTGGGGAGCATGAATATGCAACTGTTAACTTTGACTTTTTACGGCATGCAATTGGAGAGCTAGCTTAAATCATTTGTGTAGTCCTTTCTATTGGTAGTATAGCCCTATCTAGTGTCAATTATTCATCACCACATAGAAGCTCACAAAAATGTTTAATTACTCGTTGGGAAACTTCAGACCAGCTCAGACTTATCATTTCTGAAGTTGCTTTAATGGTCAGATGATGGTAAAAATATTTCTGCTACACTACTTTTTACATATATGATCTACCATTCAATGTAAAGAGAATAGACACCTATCAAGTTAAACACTTACGAGCCACAGCATTGCACAGGGAATGACAATCTGCAGACACCACCACAGTTGATGTTTCCAACACTAATTGATTTATATGCTAAGGTTGCTTTGAGAATGTGGGGGAAAGCAGCTTCTCCAACTCCACTAAACTGAAACAAAATTAATGTGAGGAGAACTGGACTATGATAAAGTGCTACCTACGTAGTCATACAAGAAAATGTGCTCATTCACTTACATCTCATATTTACGATAGGCTTCACTTTTTTTGGCCATGAACAAATCGCTATCTTTGGGCAGATTACTTACAGAACTACCTGGAAAGTTTAGAGGAAAGATCAACACCTATAATATCTACAAATATAAAGAAATGAAAAGTACTAACATAAATCTTAGAACACATGCATGATTCAAAATACACAATTGTTTTATGGTCTGACATTGCGCAGAATTAGACATATAAAAAAAAAATGAGCCATACTGAATAGGAAATAAGAAAATTAAAAAAAAACACAAAATGTCTGAGCTTGAGCATCTCAAAATCAGATTGGAATTTTCTAGAGTCTACCATTTGCATACAAATTGTGCAGATATTAAAGTACCATAGTAGAAATAAAAAATATATGGGGAGGTGGCATGATATTAGTAAAGCGAATTAAACTCCAGATTCCAATGAAAAAAATAGGGTGTTTATAATAAATGATCATGAAGTTTTACTTGGAGAAAATGAATTTTTAAATGATATTCCGACTTTTGTCATAACATGTTTTGAAAAGTATTCTTGGGCATTATCATTTCCAGGGAAATGACTTTATCATGTCTTGCTTAATTATTGTTAATTACATGATAAAAGGTGACGCTTTCTCAAGCCAAGGGAAACAAGGATGCAAATAACCTTACAACCCAACTATTAACATCCACTCACTAGTTTCTATCACATACTTTCAATCATCATCAGAAGTTATACTTGGAGAAAATGAATTTTGAAATGATATTCCCACTTTTATCATAACATGTTTTGAAAAATATTCTTGGACATTATGCATTTCAAGGGAGAATGACTTTATCGTGCCTTGCTTAATTATTGTTAATTACACGATAAGAGGTGCTGCTTTCTCATGGCAAGGGAAACAAGGATGCAAATAATCTTACAACCCAACTATTAACATCCACTTACTAGTTTCTATCACATACTTTCAATCATCATCAGAATTTTCAAAAACATTTCAGAAAAAGTTAAATGTTAACCAAGCATGCCTTTTAATCCCACCAATGCCATTTTCTGGGGAATATAATCATATAACCCGTAAAACAAATCTACAGAATCTATTTTAACTAGTCCAGTCAGCAAACAAGAATATGGAGATAGACCAAATATAAGAGTATACACAAGATCCAACAACATGCATACTCTACTAACCCACCCAAATTTCCCTCCTCCTCAGGACAACTAAAGCTAGAGTGGTTTCCGACAACACTTCACAGACATGCACTGACACAGAACAGAAGCCTGTAAATAAGGCCACTGGAAAATGAGAAAAACTTAGAAATTGTACCCTACAGAGTAAGTCAAACCACAATATATTGAAAACAGAATAAAATTATTATGCGTCGGAAGTTATCAATCTCAAATAGCATTGCATTACGGCTAACTCTGAAAACGCTAGCAGGATAGCTGGAAGCAGAATGAACAGTATGTTAAATATTATAATAATGCAAACTAAAAAAATTATACTACACATAATAAAAAAGGAAACAACAATCCCGAATTTAAAGGAATTTATGATGAACAATAAATCACACTTTCCAAACACAATCCCAATCAATCTAGGAGAATTAAAAACATATTAATGAAGTCAAAAGGTAGAAGACATTAGTGAAATTAATAGAAGAAGAACATAACAAATTAGGAAAAAACAAATAGTAGAATGTGAACTATTAAAGTTTAAAGGAAAAAGAAAAAACAAGAAGGGTTCATAATAGATAATAAGTGCAATTTTGGCCTAATGAAGATTCCACCGCAAAAAGCATAGACAATTTAGAGGTAAGAAGAATAATGCATACTTGGAAGGGGAGCTGAGTGTTTCATCACCACATCTTTCTGAACCTTCAACGGCGAGTCTTTGTCAGGCTGTTCTACACCCTGTCGAGCAAACAAATATGTGAAGTCAACACCGAACAAAAAATTCACAGATGATAAATATTAAAAATCATATTCAATTCCATGACTCCAGATAATTAGGTATTAGTGCAAAAAGGATAAAAAGGGCACCAGATAGCCACAATGTGATAAAATGAAGATGGAAGGAATTGAATACCTTCTTCTTATCCCTTCTTTTTAATATCTTGAGATGGCATTTTTTTATGTAATGCATCAAATGGTATCGCGAATGCCGGGAACACAACTGTTCTTGGACCTTAGGGTTCTCCGTTAACCAGTCAGAAATCTCCTTGGACTTAACCACCTCATCCTTATCCAAAGTCTCCAGCCACGAATACACCGGAATCCACTGATCAGTGCGCTGAAACCGCGCGTGCGGAAGATCAAGCTGACTCGCTTCCTGTTCCTGAAAAAATCAAACTCCGTAACAAATAGAGAGCGAAAAGAAGGAGCCGCCCGTGTGATTAGAGGAAACGAAATCTGAAGAAAACGTGGAACTGGTTGGAACCTGGTTGGGGAGTCTGATGCAATTCTGGAAAGAGATGAGTCGGTTGGAGAGATCGGGGCGAGGCATGGATCGGAGGCCTTCCGGAAGAGAGGCAAGGTTGGAGTCTATCCACGCCTCCACTTCTGCCATGCTCACTTCCTTCGCCTCCGGGAAGGAACAGAGCCACGCTCGAGCCATCGTCTCCCATTCTTCCGATTGCTGCTCCTGTTCCTGTTCTGCCTCTGCCTCTGGTTCTGGTTCTTGTGCGGTTGTTACATTTGGGTCCTCGGAGGTCGACATGAGGCTCGAAGGGTTTAGAGTTTTACAATAATACTAAAACGACAACGCTTCCTCTTCTTTCCCACTGTCACTCTATGTTGCCTTCTGGAGTCACTCACTCTCTGTTTTTTTCTTCTTTTATTATTTTCTCTCTCGTAAAAATAATCACTATATATTGAGAATAAAAACTACGTTTAGTTGCTTCTTTAGTTTTTTATTTGTACAAATTTTATCTATTTATATCTTTAAAAGTAATTCTTTTAATTATTTAGTTGGCTCTCTCGTAAAAATAAAAGTGATTTTTATCATTATAATTGGTCTTTCCGTTTTTGTTTTTTTTTCTCAATTTAATTTTAATATTTTTAATTTGATTCAATTTAGTTATGAATTTTTTAAAATTAATTTAATTTGGTCAGTATCAGTTATTTCTTTACAAATAATATTAAAGTTAGTAACATGTGTCAATTTCTTTTTAATATTTTTTATTTATTTTTACACGTGTCACTTTATACTTATGTAATGTATATGAGAACCCTCAATTTTATTTCAAAACAAAAAAAAAACCCTCTAAATCATCTTCTTCCTTTAGATATCATCATCGTCTTCCCCAGCCACAACTCACGGGTCTCGTTTCTTCTTCCTCATCAAAAGAGCACAACAGACAAAACCCCTAACATTTCCTATGTCAATTAGCTTTTAGTGAGACCTAATCACCATTTTCATCCTCACAAGTATCCATCACTCTAGCTGATTCAGGGTTCTCTTGACAGGAATCATTGTGCGTCAACCGTGGCCACTAGCTTCCATCGCCATACTCATCGGACTGTGTCGTCTCATCTTCGGCAAGCTTTATTTATCGTTGTCGTTCACCGCCATACCTTCATCAGGTTGGGCCTCCCTTTATCCAACACCACTGTAGTGACGTATGCATGCGAAGAACTCCAATCATAGCCTCTGGTCAATCTCTCGTTTAGGTGAGTTTGGATTTATGCTCTTTTCTCTATAGAGCAATCTTTTATTCCTCGCATTCAAGCTTCCTTTTAGTTGCATGTTATCTCTCTTCATTCTTGATGAAACTCCCTCTAATTGAGATCTTAAAATTCTACCTTGATTTGTCGTTTGGGCCTTTTGTTGCGTAGATAGAATGATTCTATGGGTGAAAGCCAGTTTAGGAAAAAGAGCATTGCTAAGCAAAGTCTACAAGGTAAGGGAAGCTAGTCCTTTATAAATATATTTGATGTCTTTTGCATGTTTTTTTTTTAAATAAATTTGTTGAGTGGACCGAGAACAATGAGAAAGAATGAGACAAATGTGATTCTCTTAAATGGGTTTTGTGAAATAAATGATGAGATTTAATTGTTGAATGTGATTGTACTGATAGTTTATACTGAATTTTTATTGTATTATAAATTGTGAATGATAATAGAGAGGTATTGAGAAGGTGAATTCTGTTGGGTTTACATATTCGGTTATGTGAGTTATCTGTTAGTTTGAGTTAGTTAGATATTTATAACTGAATTGGATTGTGAGTCATGAGAATGTTTTGAGAATTATTGGACTTGTGTAATTGAATTAGAATAGAATGAGGGTATTGATGGAGGTGTCAATTTGGCTCAGCCCACAAGGCTTGACCTTGGCCCATGTGGGCGAGGGCCAAAAAAGCCCACATTGAAAAAGGGTTAAATATGTTTTTGGTCCCTTAACTTTCAGTGAATTTTAGAATTAGTCCATTTTGAAACTTTGGACCCATTTAGTCCTTCATCTCTCGAAATACGTGGCTTTGGTCCTTTTAATCAAATTTTGTTAAATTTATTTGACATTTCAAGCATGTTTCATAATAGTATTTGACTTAACATTAAAGAAAAAATGTGTCAATAGTATAAACAACTTAAATACAATCCTAAGCCTTAAGCCTAAAGCCCTAAGCCCTAAGCTCTAGGTGAGAGCTGCTTAAGAAAGTCTAGTGAAGATTCTCTAGATTAAGATAACAAGCTATTTATATGTAAATGTGCACTACAAAAGACTCTAGAGAAGAAAGGGAATGGATTGATTCAAGAAACAAACATGATGAATAACCATGGGTAAATACGAATCGAAAAGGAAGAAGAAACAAGCATAAAAATGGAAGGCAAGAGATGAAAATTGTGAGTGAAGCATGCCACTTCAAGGATAGGCAAAAGCCATGGATCCTTGGAGATGAGTGGATGTGTGTCGCCACTTGAGTCTAGCTCAAGATAAGGCTTAAAAGTTATTAGTTTTGAAATGGTTGAAATGCTAAGAAGGAGGGGTTGAATTGGCTAGTTAAAAATTTAGGCTATCTTTGAAAGCTAAAAATCACCTTTAATTGAATCAATTGGATCACCAAGTTAGGATGCAAAAGCTACTGGACAGTACACTTTCAATTGGTCAAAAATAGAGTTAATCGATTGATTTTACTAAACAAATTTTGTTTTGGTATAATCAACCGATTGAAATAGAAAAACAATCGACTGAAATACTGAGAAAAATGCATAAATATAGTTTCGAGTTTTAAACCAGGAACAGTGCACAAGAATGATCAAGACAAGTTCAAAATGATTATGTAAACATGCTCAATGATGTAGATGTCATGAAAGCATGCAAGAACATGAAAAAGATGATTAAAACTCAAGTTCTTTAAACTTTAAATGATTATGCAAGAGAGAAGGGTTAGAGAAAAGGTGAGATCACAAGATTTTTATACTAGTTCACTCAAACCTGAGCTGCATCCTGTTTGTCAAGGCAACCTGAGCTTGACTTTGCACTATTTCAAAAGATTTAAAAAATATCCACACTTACACTTTCAAAATATGCAAAAACCACACAAAAGACTCTTGAATCACACAAGAATCACACCAGCATAGCAAGAACCCTCTTGCAGACTTGGAAAACCACCAGGCACACACACAAAACTTGAGAAAGATCAAACCTCAATGGTAGCACAACCCAACCTACCACAAACTACTTTATCCAAGCTTCAAACCAAGTCAAAAGCTCCAAGAATTGATCCAAGATCAATTTTCAACTGGTGCAATCTGAATGATCACGAAAGAGAGAGTTTCCACGAGTTTCCAGAACAATTTCGTGCTAAAAAATGATTAGAATACCTCTCTTTCAAAAATAACAGCTCTTATAGTCAAACTGTTACGAAATTCAACAGGTTGATTTCTAAATCAATCGGTTGATTTCTGATGAAGGCGTGACCACCTCCTTAAAAGCTCCCTCAAGAAGGATCACTAGAAGCATGTCTAGAGGGGAGTCTTCTATTCCATCACCTTTATCTTTGTTTTGCATTACT
>Ga0214542_1004507_pt1 | contig 27581 bp, 14 predicted proteins | sample CNSS1metaG_FD_160096 | JGI IMG/M metagenome (GOLD analysis project Ga0214542, IMG submission 160096) | Root nodule microbial communities from cowpea collected in UCLA plant growth center, Los Angeles, California, USA - CNSS1 | ecosystem: Host-associated > Plants > Roots > Nodule | place: USA...
GTTGGTTTAAGGTTAAGCTAATCTTGGGTCAACAAGTCCACCCTTAAGTCAAGGTCAACAAGTCAACTCAAAATAGTCAACCATAACCAACTTCAAGAAATTGAAACTAAAGAAATGCAAAATAAAGGTAGAGAGGATAATGCCTTCCCTTTTGTCATGCTCCTAGTGATCCTCCTAGGGTTGGCCTCCTTGGAACTTGATGAGGTGGTCACATCTTCATCAGCATGCGTCCACCTTAATATAATCTTCTTCATTCAAATATTTCTCTTCTCGTAGTGTTTTCCATGTCCAACCTCCACTATAGGCAACTCTCTTCTCATCACAACAACCCAACCATAAGAAGCGTTGCAATCTCATATAACACACTTCCCTTGCTCATGCTATGCACAATCGCTGATCATGCCCTTGATGCCATGATGGAAGTAGAGGCCCTGGTAGGTGTCATGGAGGGTGTGGAGAGGGAGATCTACTAGCACCACCGGGTTCGATGGTGAAAAAGAGCCAGGAACGAAGGTGAAAAGGTGAAAAGGTGCATTGTCATTGGAAGAGGTGTGTCACTGCTAGAAGAGGTGTAAGGGCTAGTGATAGCCTCCTCGTCAAGCTAAGTTAGGCAAAAACTAGAAAATAAAGCTATGAAGGCGGTGAGTTTGTGGAAGCTTGGTGAACGAGAGAAGATGCTCTCGGTTTTGTGATGGATTAAGTGGTGGAATAAACGTATTTGATGATGTTCTTAGAGAGGTTGGACAAACTCTAAAGAAAGGAGGTTAGAAGGACCTAATGGGATGCTCTAGCAATGACTAAGACAAGTTTATGGCTCAAAATAAATTTTGGCAGCATAACATCTACATCTCAAAGTAAGGGGGAGACACCTTTATTTCTAGCTTTGGTCAAACCTAGCTTAATGAGGAGGCTACCATTTGGTATCAAGAGCCTTTGGTTTTACAAGAGCTATGCATCTTGGCCCTACCTATCTTATTGCTTTTTTGTTGTGTTTGTGTATTGTTCTTCATCGTCCTCATTTTCAAGTCCATACATGCTTGTTTTCGTGGTGCTATCTTTCGTTCTTCCTTGAACCATTTGGTTTTCACCATTAGTTGTTCATATACTTGTGTTGTTTGTGTACTTTTATGTTTTTTAGTCTTTCTTCATATATATGTTTCTATTTTCATGATTGTTGGGTCATTTTTATTTTTAAATCCATCCATATTGTCTAGAGTCATGTGTAGTCATTTTAATGTCATTTTCTCCTAGTTTTGAGCTTGCAAAAATCACAAAAATATACGATCTTCTTAGTTTTCAAAACTACACTATATACCATCTTTTTAGTGATTTTTCTTTACATATTTGAGTTCAAATTTGTCATTAGACCAAGATGTAGAATTATCTTGTTCCTTTTTAAGATTAATGGATATGGTGTGAGTTGATTAAGAAAGCTAGGTGAAATCCACACTAGACAATAAGATAGCATGTTATCTAAATATGAAGGTTCCTTTCAGAAAGCTTAGGAGAAGAATGAGATGGATTGATTCAAGGCAAAATAAGAATGGAAACGCATGAAATGGTAACAACCCGAGACACACACAAAGGGAGAAGAAAGCATAAAATGAAAAGGAGAGAAATGGTGTAATGTGAGAAGCATGCCACTTTAGAGGAGAGGTAAAGCCATGGACTCCTCTAAAGATAAGTAATGGTGCTGCCACTTGAATCAAGGTTCAAGATAAGGCTTAAAAGCATTCACTCCCTAGGGAGGAAGACTCTCACAATGGTTGATACACGGAGGTGTTTAAGTCATCAAAATTTTCAACCCTTGTACAAGTGTTAGAGGGCCCCTTAAATAGAAGTGTCTAAGGGCCTCTTAACAAAAACAAATAATCCAAAAGGGCTTCATAACAAAACAACAAAAATAGTATTTAGAAGGTAGGGCAACCAAGGAGCACATGTGTGGTCTCCAAAGTGTCTTCTCGACCAAGCAATGATGGAGGCGCCATCTAGAAGCTTCTAGATAGGGATGGCAATAGGGCGGGGCAGGGACGAGTTTCACTATACCATATTCATCCCCGTAGAAAAATCCATCCCCATCCCCACTAGGTAACGGGTATAATCTCGTATCCATACCCGTGCCCGTTTTCTTACTACTTCAATATTAAATTTAATTAATTTTTATAAAATAATAAAAAAATTACGGTAAAGGAAACATAATATTATCAAATATTCAATATTAGGAGGATGGTTGTTTATTCGATGTCAAGTACTTTGAAATAAATTATAATTGTTTACATTTTAGATTAGAATACCAAATAAAATTTCATGAGAACCAAAACATTTATTAAATTTCTAAACATTAATGAAACCTAGTTGATAAAATTTTAAAATTTTAAAAAATATATAAAAGGAAAACAAATATTCAAATTAAAAATTCTGATGAATATTTTTTTTATACACTAATAAAAGTTATAATACATCACTTAATCAAAATGACGCAAAGAAAAAATAATAAACATCATAATAAAATTTTAAAATAGATCTTGTATCTTTTGAACTCGTTGGATGGTGATAAAAAAATATTCAAGACAATTACATTAAATTTTTATATTGTAGTAAATAAAAGTTATTTATACAATTATAGTGAAACAATTATAATATGATTGATAGTGAGTTAGAAAATAAAAAATAAATTAGATAAAATATATTGAAATAGTATTCTACATGATGAAAATAAACAACAAATAAAAATATTAAAAACCTACAAATGTGAGTCTTATCAACAATTTGAGAGATTATTATAAGAAATCACAAAAAAGAAAATAAATATATAATTAAGGGTATGATAAGATGAAAAATACCTTAGAGATCTAAGAAAAATTTTCAAATACCAATATATAAATGGTTGAGAAATTAAAAAAAAAATTGTTTCAGCGAAACAAAAGAGTTCTTCAAAATGAAACAAAAATTAATAATAATAAGTATTTTTTTTATATTACCTAGTAAATGAAAAGTTTATGTTATTAAACACTTAAATTTTAAGTATTAAACATTCTCATGTTAAAGGAAAATATATAATAAATAAAAATATTAAAAAATAATATAAATATACAAATGTGAGACATAAAAAGTTTTTAATTGACATCATCATTTTAAATACAATTACATAAAGGTTATGACAAGATGAAAATTAGAGATGCGAATAAGTTTCATGACAAACCAAATAATTAAAAGAAATAAAAAAGGAAATATATATTTATATATATATATATAAAAATATTTATATATATATATAAATATATATATATAAATATATATATATATAAATATATATATATAAATATATATATATATATATATATATAAATATATATATATATATATCTTAAAAGTTTACGGTAATAACATCTTGGTTTGAAAGTATCATCTTGATTTATATCCTTTCTTCTGTATTAATTTACATATTTATTATTATTTTAATAATTCAAGACTGATATTTCACATCATTGATTAGTCGACAATTTAATTTCCATAACAAAACAATTGATTCATCATCGTATCATATTTTAAGAGGAAAGGTTAAAAGTTTCCCGCTGGAAAATAATCGTCCGCAACTACTCCTATTTTTACATAACATCAACTAATCTAAAATAACTCTATTCTAATCGATACTTTTATTATTTTTTAACGGATTAACTTAATTTTTAGTAAAAATTAAAATTAATCTCTCCTTGAAACATTGAACCAATCTAGTTCCTTATATTTAAAAATGTGTAAAATTAGTTATTTAAACCAAATATTTTTAAGTTTATTTAACGTTTCAACTACGTTTCTCACTTAACATTGAAACGAAAATATGTCAAACGATGTAAATAAAATAAAATATTATCATGAAATACATTTAAAACATCAAATAAACTTAATAAAATTTGATTAAAAAACTAAATCCACACATATATAAAGTTGAAGAACTAAATTAAATCAAAGTCTTCAAAAATAACTAATTCTAATTTTTAATAAAAATTAAAAGACCAAAAACATTTAATTTTATTTAAATTTAGATGCACTTCTAATAATTGAAGCTTAGTAAACCAATACAGGTAGGTGTAACCTTAATTTTACTCTTAAAAATGTTTGGCAAGGACTTCCTGCACCATATCAATGAATCCTATCAAATTTCTTGAGGCATCCCATAAAAAGTCAACAGAAAATTATTTTCGTAATAGAAGTAGGGTGCTTGTCTGCCGAAAATAAAAATTCCTTTTAATGTGTTCCAAAAAACAAATTCCAAAATGATAAGGTATACGGATGTGATGCAGAATTACAGATATCTTTATATCTTCTTCCAGTTTTATATTATGATTTTTTGTTATTTGAATTTTTTTCTTCATATTCAAGTATATTTCTGTAAAATAACTCATTCTCATTCTTCTAGCAAAGTAATTCTCTTCAAAAATTTTTTATTTGTATTTTATCAAACACTCACAGTGAGTAATCCTCCCTCGGACCAAGGAAAAATTACCTTTCTTAGTTGAGACTCCAAACTGACGATAAACTTCACTTGACCTTTCAAGCATATGGTTTAAATTGAAGTAGTCTTCAAACACACATTGATAAGAACATTTTTGGCCAAGTTGCATATAAAAGCGGCGAAAATAAAAATTGGAGTTCAGACTCGAGAATGTGAAAAATCTATCAATTATATATCAATGTTCATTTTTGACTCTTTACATTGTAAAAAAAAAAATGAGTGGAAAGTGAGCTTCAACTCCAAAAGAAAACTATAGCAGCTCAGCTTCACTTTCTAACGGTTTTTTGACCAAGACAACAAAAATGGACATACAAGGGAAGCTCGGTAACCCTAAAAATATCCCTGCCCCATCTTTAATATGACGACTTTACAATTGAATGCCAACAAAAGAATGAAAAAATAATTTTACATCATGGGCATGGCGATGCAGGGATATGACAAACAAGCTGTAGGATGGTAAACCAAAAACAAATAAAAAATATGGAAGGAAAAAGAATAAAAATAAAAATAAAAATGGATTTACAACCTTTGACAAGGACCAACAACTGACTTTGTTGTTTGCCTTGAGGACTGATAAACACAAACTAAGCTTCCCTTGCCTTACTCATTTAAAAATTGGAAGGCGGGATTCTCAAGCAGCTCATCAGCTGCTTTCATGTCTGAGAAATCCTTCTCTTGCAGTGATGTAGAGAGGTCATCTACTGAAAAGGGGATGCTGTAGAAACAAATTTGTAGTCATTATTTGTAGTGATGAACGTAGAATTGTACTAAAAGTTGACCAAGAATTGATAGATCACATAAATTAAACTGCAACTACCCGGTGTTAAATAAAGAAACTATTTCTATTGACTTTCCTCTATTGGTTATGATGGCAGATATAATATGCAATCTCACCTGGAACTGTCATCCAACAAGAAAGAATCACTCTGAGCATTATTAGAGTCCTCAGCCATAAGCACTCTCATGCTTGAAAGGACCTGAAGTGAGAATGGAGCATGTTATCACGCATTTTCCCAGTTATCAGAGAAAATAGGGAAGGGAAAAGGAAAAAACTTACATCTGGAGATACACTTCGAGTATTGTAGTTAGCATCCCAATAAAGTGTACATATTCTGTACAGCTGCTGGACACTCATGATCTGATGCAGGAGAGGAGAGGGGACACAAGAGAAAAGGTATGAGATTAAGATTCTCAAAAAAACGTGCTTAGGTAGACGGTGAGTGCAAGCAAACGTAAGAGATTATTCAGTTGTGATCATTCATACACTAGGGCCTATTTGATCTGAAAAAATGTTTGTGATTTTTCTACTATTTTCATTATACACTTACCCAGTTTATGTTTAGGTGATAAAATCAACGCAATTTCCTCAACTGCTATTGCAGAAACGTTTTCATGATGCAAATACAAAGAAACCAAATCTAAACACGAGATCCTTTCAAGAACTCATCATAAAAAAATTGCTCTTATAACAATTCATTATGTTATCAAAGATAGGGCATTTTAAACATTAACAAATTAATGGAAATAAGTTGCCCACCCCATATACACAGAAAGATCTAGATAGATAGAGACTTACTGGGCATAAATCATTAATGATTTCATCATAGGAAATCCTATACTTCTGATGAATAACCTGTACATAAAATAAGACAATAATTAAACCAATAGATGTAATAATGTAATATGTAATTTATGCCATTGGATTTTGGTCATACCATTAAAATATTATTAGGAAAAATAGCTTAGTTTGCCACATTATTTTATTCAATTACGACATTCGCCATTGTAATTAATTATTTTGAATACAATTCTTCAGTCTTAAAATCAAGTTGAAAGGTACAGACCACCCAAACTTTATAAAGATTACATTAGCCTCATCATCTATAATTGATGAGGAACTAAATACACCACCTTGACACTGAAATCAAGGAACCCCCCACCACCACGAAAGTGACCGCATGGGAATTTCACGTAATAACTCACATAACACCTAGAGTTATGGGCATAGTGATTGGCCCAACATAAGATTTAGGTTAGGATTCATATCAACTTAGAATTTGGACTTGGGTTAAGTCATAGATGCAATTGTTAGACGATGATTGCTCAAGTTAGTCATAGACTCAATTGATGTGAGACTAAACACCCCCATCACAAGATTGCAATTAAGGTGGACTTCCAACATTCACAAAAGGTAGAAGCTATAACTAACATAGTTCATAGAAAACTAATATTCATTACAAAAATTATAATAAAAAAAGGGAGATAAATAGTGCTGTATTATCAAATAAGACACTTACCAAGAACCCAACAGCTTGTCTAATGTGCTTAAGCTCATCCCAAGATGAACCTGCATACTGCAAACCCAAGCAATTAGGTTAGACTTTGGAGGACATTACACAAAGATCAAACATAAGTCATCACTGTATTTTATTACAGCCTAAGCAATAAATGTACTAACTAAAAATCTAATACCATAATACCATCAACATAATAAATTACCTCCTCTTTTGCTTGGCAGCACCACAACTCCAATTCTGCTAAACCAGCTTTAACATATTCCCCATTGGTAAATGTGCAACAATCACGACGCAGAAGAAGACTAGAAATAATTTATTGAAAAGAAAATGTCAGCTTTTAAAATTTTAAGGAATCTTGCAATCATGAATTATTGTGTAGGGAAATAATGTAATTAGGCTTTTATGAGCTGCATAATTATTTAACTGTTATCCTTTGTATTTGTGGCTCTGACTATAAACAAGAGCCTCTAGTGTTTAGTCAAGACACTCGGATACATTCACATCACATAACCTCTTATTCTTGTTCCTCTACAAAAAACAATGATGCAAAACAATTTTTTTTTTTTGTTCTTATAGCATGTACAAAACCACTTTTACCTATTAAAGAGTTGAACATTAATATATGAGAATGTTTGAGTGAAGATCTTTTGGATAAGGACTGGGGGTACCTGAAATCCAAAACATTATATCATAAGATGTACATTAGATCATTAGATTCTGTTGTTTATTTAGGGTTTTTTGAAGAACCCTACATCATGCTTTACCAAATTTTAGAAAATAGCATGAATTTGAACAACAGGGAAGTAATTGCTTAACACTAACAAGTTAATATGACATTTTGTTTCTTACAAAGTTTTCTTTCAGAGTACAGAGGAGAGTATTCAGTGATTCTATAATGCTCTGCCAATGACCCATGGGAGAATCTTTACCAAAGGATCGGCCAGAACGTAACACTCCCTTAGATGTTCTTGGAGCCTGTATATCAGCAACAAGATTAGCATGAGGATCAGAACCAAAAACACATGTGACTATAACGATAATAGAGCCTCAGAATTCCTTTAGAAATTTCTAGAGAATATTTCCAGAAGGGAGATACTATATACTATCCAGATCAGGGACTAGCTATGATAGCTCATACAGGATTTAAGACACTGTATCCAACTTCATCCATTAAGTAATAATAAAACAATTCAACAATAGCCCACTGCATTTCAACAAACCTGGATACATAAAGAAAGCAATGATGCTAATTCTTTCTTCAAGTTGTCCCTAAGGATACCATATATTTTCTCCACATAGGCTGTGAGCTGTTGCTTGAAAAGCAAAGCAGGATATTTAGCTTCTACCTTGCGTACAACCTCCGATGGAGGGGTAGGAAGGCTGGCAGAAGAAGGAGATGAGCGAAAACCCTGCAATCAAACAAATTACCGTGACCTTTTGTGAAAAGAGGGATCAGAATTAAAGAAATGCACGTAATATTCAATACCATTGTCATTCTCCCAAAGAGGGAGGTTGGATTTGGCGGTTTTTTTACAGGAGTTGCATCAGCTGAACCACCAGATTTCAGACTTTGCTGGAGCAAAAACAATAGTGCAGACATATTTGACAGCCAATAGGCCATAAGATCATTGTCATCTTGATTCTGGAAAGAGTAAGGAAGAAGAAAGACGAAATGTTATAAATGCTCCCATCCCATACTTTTCTTTGCAATACCATAAAAAGACATAACTATAGAATATAACATGCAAATTAGAATCACATCATTTTATACCACACATATGGTAAAAAAATAATTGTTTGTTCAACAAAATGCTTATGCAAATTGGTTATAAGCTCTTGAAGAAAAATGCTGGATGGATAACTATAACAATTAAACCATGAACTAGCCCAGGGCAAAAGAAAATAAAACTGCAATTGCATTTTACTGTTAACATTCTCAAATAGAAAACATATTCAAACTCTAAATTTGAGCTAGGCCTAGGTTAACTCCAAAAGTTAGATCAAGAGGTGAGGAATGCCCAAGCCTTTATAAGTTTTACTAGTGCTATAGCTATACTTGATGTGGATCCCAACACAACCCCCATGCCTAGGATTGAACATCTAGAGCATGGAGATTGAAGGAATTTATTATTATTATTATTATGATAGGTTTACTGGCAAGGTTTATTCCAGGAAAAATACAGGAAGGAGGCAGTTATAACTTGCTAAGGTTGTTGTGTTCATTGACTATTATATATAGTCTGTGTTTAGTTGGTCTTAGGCAGTTTTGATATTCTATAAGACAATAGAAGTTAGGAGAGGAAGGCCCTCTCGAAAGGCCTTGAGTTTGTGTACTTTTGTTGTGACCTGTTCTCACCACATTGGTGGAACAATTATTCATAATAAATCAGACCTGAGTTGTCAGGAAGCTTCTGTAAGTTTTGTCTAAGCAGGAGCAGTGATCCTGGTACTGAGGAAAAGTGGACGGTAGGGTATATGGTGAATACAAGAATGAAATGACGAATTGATGGCTTGGAAAAACGCGTTCAAGATTTGGTTCAAGATCATGACAAGAGTGAAAATGAAAAGCATGAGAGGTTCCAAAGATTGGAGGACATGATCAGAGGTCTCAACATGATCGAAATGCTGTCTGGCATCGAGAAAAGGGGCGAAAATGTATCAGTGATGAATCAAGGCAATGGGTCACGGGGGGAGGACGAAAAGAGGTTGTGTCCTCTTCTTCACGTTGGAGAAAACTCGATATTCCTGTTTTCACAGGGGAGGAGGCATATGGCTGGAGTAATTGACTAGAGAGATATTTCAGATTGAAAGAAGTGAGTGAAGAGGAAAGAATGCAGGCTGTTATGGTTGCTTAAGAAGGCAAAGGCTTAAATTGGTTTCAGTGATGGGAAACCTGCAATCCACATCCAACGTGGGACGCATTCAAGGTGGTTGTTGTTCGCAGGTTTCAACCCACAATGTTGCAATATCCTTTTGAAATTCTGATTGGCTTATGACAAACAGGCTTGGTGGCAGATTATATTGAACAGTTTGAACAATATGCTAGTTTCTTGAAGGGGAATCAGCAAGATTATTTGATAGGGATTTTCTTAAATGGATTGAAAGAGGATATTAAGGTTGAGGTCAAGTTGTATGAACCCAGCAATCTTGTTAAGTTGATGAGGAAGGCTCAAATGGTAGAGGAAAAGATTTGAGTAACTTCCAAGGGAGGACCCCAAATTGTGCATCGCCCAATAGTGCCTACAAACCGTTTTCTGTGACTCGAATTTATTCCAAAGAAGGAGGCAATTCAATGGATGTTAATAATTCCAGCAAAGGGAGAGGAGAGAACAGTGACCTTTTGAGTACACTGAGTAGTACTTCGGGAACGAACTAGCAAAGAGAGACGCCCTTTCAGAAGTTGTCACAGGAAGAATTGCAAGATAAGCTTAAGAAGGGATTGTGTTTCGTGTGTGATGAGAAGTTTGGCCCTCAACACTTATGTAGAAATAAACAGCTGCCCATGTTGCTTATGTATGAAGAAGATCTGTCAGGAATTGGGTAGTTACAAAACAACATTCCTGCAAAGAACAAGAGGCCCAAGAAGCAGGACAAGTTTTACAATTGTCTCAATGTACCATGGCTAGACTTACTACCAAGAAGTCTTGGAAATTGTGGGGGACAATTGGAAAGGAGCAAAGTGGTGGTTTTGTTTGATTGTGGTGCTTCGCATAATTTAATTTCGCGGGAATTGATAGCCAAATCTGGCCTGCAACAAGAGGCAACTCTTCCACATGTTGTAGAGGTGGGGGATCGGCACAATGTGCATTTCCAAGGGAAGTGTCGGGTTTATTTTGGAATTACAAGGCCTGCAAATTCAACAAGAACTTTTTGTTTTCACCTTCAGGGTGCTGATATTATTTTGGGGCTGGAATGGTTAGCAACTCTGGGAGAGGTGAGGGCTGACTTTGGGAGATCCCACACTATCGAAATAAGAATCTTCCTTGAAAAGTATGTTGCATGATTTGAAGCAAGAAGGTTCATGCTATCTGATTAAATGGGGCCAGGAGAAAGAAGCAACTTGTAACACTGTTCCAACGGAAATTCTGCATATTTTGCAGATGAAAGAAGTTTTTCATGATACAGTGGGAGGGATTACCTCCTAGCCGCCATTGTGATCATGCTATACATCTACAGGAGGGCGCTTCTATTCGTAATCTCCGACCCTTAAAGCACTCCCATCAACAAAAAAATGAGATAGAAAGGTTAGTTCATGAGATGCTGCAAGATGGCATCATCAGACCTAGCATCAGCCCATATTCGAGCCCAATCATTCTAGTCAAAAAGAAAGGAGGGTGGAGGTTTTGTGTGGACTATAAGGCTCTCAATAAAATAACAATTTCCAACAAGTTCCCTATTCCTGTCATAGGAGAATTGTTAGATGAATTGGCATATATATTATTATTAATATTATTGATGTTGTTGTTGTTAAATGCTGTTAGAAGTGAAATTTAAGCCTAACTCAACCCCACAAAACTGACTTGTAAGGTGAGGATTGCACCCACTTATATATTGTGAATTGGCTTTATCTCTAGTCGATGTGGGACTTCCAACACACCCCCTCACGCCGAGGTATATTCATCTTGCATGGGACAAGAAATTAGTGGGTGGTCCGTTAGCGGCCCGATAGCGGGTGGAACAAAATGTCCAAGAAAGTTAGCTAGGATAGGCTCTAACTTGGCTTTGATACCATGTTAAAAGTGAAATTTAAGCCTAACTCAACCCCACAAAACCGGCTTGTAAGGTGAGGATTGCACCCACTTATATATTGTGAATTGGTCTTATCTCTAGTCGATGTGGGACTTCCAACAAATGCAGCTAATGGGCCATGGGCCATCTCTTTGTATAATTTTTGTATTTGAGACATAATATATATATATATATGTGTGTGTGTGTCTCAAATACAAAGATTATACATGCTCCCCTAGTGGAATAGACACACATAGAGATTATTTTTTCTCTTCACCATATATCTCAACATGGTATCATAGCCTAAGCTAGATTTGTGCCTTCCTGGAGGACCCATTGTTCATAGGTGTAAATTTTTTATGGAAATTGTACTTCATTACAATTGCCAACCTTTTTCTTCCAGATTGTTATATTGCCTCCACGAATCTTCATATGGTCTCACGTAGTCTCTCAGGGCATGATTTCATAGATTCAGTGAAGTTGTCCAACAATTTGGTATGACTAGATGCAAGGCTGATCATTCGGTATTTTATTGTCCATAATTGTCGGACATATCTACTTTGTAGTGTGTGTTGATGACATTGTTCTTACAAGTAGTGATTATCATGGAATCCTTCATATAAAACAACACCTATGTCTTGGCAAACTCAAACATTTCTTGGGGATTGGAGTAGCACAATCCAATAATGGAATTGTCATTTCTCAAAGGAAGTATGCATTGAATATTTTAGGGGAAATTGGACTAATGAATTCCAAGTCCGTTAACTCACCCCATGGATCCCAATTCTGAACTTCTACTTAGTCAAGGGGAGTTCGCACAAATGACTCTTGTATGTGATAATCAAGTTGCCTTGCATATTTCCTCAAATTCAATATTTCACAAGAGGCCTAAACATATTGAGATAGATTGTCAATTTATTCAAGAGAAGATTGCATCTAGAGACATCACCTCTTAATTTGTTAACTCTAATGATCAATCGGCAGCAGATATCTTCACTAAATCATTACAGTGTTCTAGAATTGATTATATTTGTAACAAGTTTGGTTCATATGATTTATATGAACTAGCTTGAGGGCAGTGTTAAATGTAACTAATGGGTCTTGGGCCATCTCTTTGTATCTTCTTTGTATTTGAGACACTTTTATATATATATAAAAGAATAGACGCACAAAGAGAGATTGTTTTGTCTCTTCACCTTATACCTCAACAGTTATTATTGTACTAGAAAAGTTGGGAAGCCAAATAGATTTCATAGGAAAGCTACTTAGTCATGTAGATTTTGGGACAGCTGAGGGTGGTCCAATATCAAATCTACGATAGGCTTTGGATCCGTCTTGAATTTGAGCTAAACTCAAGTCCAAAAGCTAAAATAACTAGTGAAATGAACAGTGTAACTCACTCCCAACTGGAATACATATACACTGCAATAACCAGATAGCTAATATTACAATACATTAGCCTAACTATTCAATAATTTAGAATGTACAAAATTAGAATAAGCAGTGTAATTATGGCATTGAATATGGCAAGGATAGGTAGAGTAGAGGCTCTAATAGTCTAAAATATAATATCAAAATTTTAGGCTATTAGGTGAAGGTTCAATCTAATAATTTTGAAGAAAAAGTCACCTCAATTGCAGAGCCAATCATCTGGATAAGGCGATCAAATACACTTGTTCGTTCAGCCTCAAATGATTTCCAGTTGAGGAGACATTTATAAATGGTAAATGCAGCAACAGGCTTTCCATGATGGAAACCAATATTTCTCGTAACACAGTTTACAAGTGCATCAACATTCTCCTACAGTGAAAAAAGTGTTAAAAATTTGAACATAGTTACACAAAAGAAAAGATATATTAAATGTCAAAATTTTAAGCACACACATGTTGACGCTCAATGAAGGATCTCCTCAATTTCCCATCAGATTCTGTACCAAACTTCTTCACAGGTGTGACACTCTGTGCTTCCTGCAAACAAGACTTTAAATTTCACTGAACACACCAGATGGCTAGTAGTGGAAAGGTACATAGAGTGTAGAAAGCAATGTACTTACAGAAGTTTTATGATCTTCACCCACATGGTGACCATTTTCCAATTTCTGCTGAAAAAGATAAAAATTCCAAAAACTTTAGACTTACATACAGAGCATGAATACACACACACAATAGCAAGCACAATTTACCTCAGATATGTGGGTAGAAAGGTGTTCTGACATTGTTTTTGATGAAGAATTTAGCAAAGACTGTTGCCGTAGAACCTGGTTTTCGGATTCCATGTCAGAGAATTTCTCTTCGAGCCTATGAATATCAATCAAAACAAAAAAATGGTCATGCTAGTGCAGAATCTTATAATTGCAAATAGAGGCCATGGATGATGGCTGTTCAAAGACTGGAAATAGTAATAGTTCAAATAAAGATACCAAAGAAGGTTTGATCCCGAACAATACCTCTGCATAGCTGTCTTCAACTGGATTATTTTTGATTCAGCATCCAAAGTCTGCTTCAACCTTTCTTCACTAATTTTGTTTGCCTCTTCGTATCTTTTTTCAGTTTCACCAATTTTCTCTTCCAATGAACTCACCAAGGTCTGTAATGAACTCAACGAAGCTCAAAATTAATAGAAAGAAATGGGCACCTATCTTTCCAAAAATGTGAGAATATTCAAAGTAGACCAAAATAAAAAGAATTTATTTCAGTGCAGAGGAGATATTTATTCCCATAATCAGCTGACCTTGAGTTTCTCATTTTCGCTAGTTAACTTCTCCAACAGAGCATGGTCAACAACAGGAACCTCCTGTATGACAGGTGCTCTCTCAGCTTCTCTTTTTGCAGCCTCTCGTTCCTTTTGAAGTAATAAGTTGGTTTCTTTAAACTGAAGTTGCATCTTTTGCAAAGCAGATTGTAGTTTTTCATTTTCTTGTGTTTTTGATTCTTCAATATCAACCTACATTTGTTAATATAGATTTAACAAGCATATCAAGGAAAGATACTAAATAGTATGTGCATTTGTGAACAAAAATACCCTTCCACCATTTAAAGTATCTAAAATAAGAATTGTTATGAATTTAACAGATTGTACAGCAATATTTATTTAATTAATTGGAGTGCTTGTCATAATACAGGAAAATTGCCAGTTGACCACAGTAAAATTGTTTGCAAGTTAGAACTGACAAAAAGATAATCATTTACCCTCAAGCGTTTTTCTAGCTGCAACCTCAACGTGAGATCTTCAACTTGCTTTTCAAGCTTATTTTTGGCAGCTTGTAGAGCTCCAGTTTCTCTTGCAGCCTGAAATTAATAAAAAAGATTTCAATTGCTAAATAACAGCTAGCAATGGTAACATGTAAAACAATAAGTCAGCCATTAGCATTGCTCACAAAACCCAGTTCAGCATGATAGGACTAAACACATAAGAGATAGATCGACACTTTATTAAAGAGAAACTAGATAGTGGCCTTATCACTCCTACATCCCATTTGGGCTTCAGTTAGCAAATTTGTTCACGAGAGGTCTTCCCACTGAGCGATTTCATAATCTCACATGCAAGCTGGGAATGATAGATATCCATTCACTAGCTTGAGGAGGAGTGTTGTTAGTTGAATATTAAATGCAATATTAAAAGTTGTTGGTAGTATATTAAATGTATTATTAGAAGTTATTAGAAGCTCTGAGAAGATTCTAGAGATCTCTTGTAATTATTACTTTAAGGTTTGAGATCTCTATAAATAGAGAAGTTGATGTACTGTTTTTGTCAATTAACAAAACAGTAAAATCCTCTTTCTTTCAGATTATTCCTTTCAAGTTTAAGTTTAAAGTGCTGATATTCATGCAGAGGCACAATTCGTATGTGTGAGCCTGAAATAAGAAGGGGAACCTTACTACAGTTCTTATGAATAAGGGGGGCAGCCACACTGCTACAAGATTTTACTTCTGATATTTAGTCTTATTTATCAGTAGTAATAATATATAACTTACCACATTAAGATTAAAACATTTAATTGATTGATACAAGTGTTCTTTTATAAGTGGGGAGGAGGGGAAATGTTACCATCTTGAGCTTCCGTAATTCTTGTCGAGCAACTTTTCCTCTCCATGCACATTGTGTTGTAATTGCTGCCTTCTTTAAGTTTGTAAAACGATGGAGTGCTAGGTATTTCCTGCAGTGGCTCTGCAATACACAAAATAATTACGGTTGCAGGCATAAATCACCATGAAACAAAAATATATTAAACAATGAAAAACCAAGCTCATCAACAATGATTTAGTAGAGGATATATGAACTTAGGAATTGGACAATAAGAGTTCTAAAACTATTTAAAACATGCTACACCATTGTATTTTCAAAATTCTTTACCTGAATGACAATAGCAGCCCTGGTTTGCTTCCTGAAGCGCAGCTCACTACGAGCAGCCATCCCTCGCATACCAGTCTGAAGGGAAACAGCCGAGCTATACAATTCTTTATACGCCTTCTTGGCAACATGCATGCGGAAAAATCTCTGAATCATCAGACTAGAAGCCTCCCGTCGCAATCCTTCATAAACTTGCCGAGCGAGTTGTCCTATAATCACCATCAAAAAACTCATGAAACTTTCCAAATGCGTTTTTCTCTGAATTCAACTAGTGAGCTAATTTTTCTAAAAAACAAGTAGATACCTCTGCATGCAGCTTGAATCTTTATAGCAGACAAGCGTATTGAGACAAAACTTCGGCTGGCCAAAAAGGTGCGTACTTTTCTCTGAATAATGCTAGCTGACTTTCCTAAGACCTCACTTCTACGAGTATCTAGATCTGCCATTTGACCAGCTCGAAGAAACACTTTGGTTTTACCAATCTGCAGCAAGAAATAGTACAATAAACCACGAAAACAGAATATAATCTTGTAAAGAAAATTTGTGGTTTTACCACATTTAACAATTAAAATTCATTGAAGTGAGTACAGATGAACATACATAGCAATTTATTATACACTTGTCAAAGATATAAAATAGTTATAATTCCTAAACCAAAACTACATTTCCAAGAATACTGTCCAAAGAATGGCAGTGAAGGGTGAAAAAGGAAGGAAAGGATTTTGCTGGTCCTAGCAAATAACTAATACATCATTAGTTTCCAATAAGTGTAAGAAAATATTAAAGATTGTAGATTAGACAGTTTTGCCAATACTCAGGCCAATGAAGATTACTTAGTACATAGCATTTTTTTATCCAAGTGATTTTAGGTAAACGGATTAAACTCCATTGAAGACTAAGTCTCTAAATGAGTTAAACGTCTGAACACATGTAAATAGTTACCTGATAGCCCTTAAGTCCAACCTTCTCCAGAATCCTCTTGCAAGCAGTGACCTCATCAGAACTAACAAGTAAAAAATGAAAAATAGATCAGGTTATCAAAATACCAAAACTAATGGGACCAATAATGACGATTAACAACTTAGATACCTCCTGTCTATGGCTTCAGGTGCAAGAAGTCCGAATCGATCTGCAAATTCATCAAATGTTTTCCTAGTCGGATAACCAGCACAACTTATCCTAATTGCCTCCATAACTCCCTACAATAGGAATTGCTAAGCAATCATTATATAATCACACAAGGAGAGAGTATAACTTCAATTAGAACACCAACTACACGGTCCAAAAACAGGAAAAAGAAACATGTCTTACCCCACATCGCAATTGCTGCAAAACATTTTTGTTCTCAAAAATTGCTGGCTTAAGAAGATTATTGGGTTTAACACAACGAATGTAGTGCGGCTCAGTGGCACTAAGAGTTTCAAGTAGTGCTTGCAATTGTTGCTGCATGAAATATGAAAGATTTCAAAACGACAGAAGTTAAGAGACTAACCATGCGTCTTTAAACAATAGGGAATAAAAAACAACCTTAAACCGGGAACCTATTGAAGAAAACTTCGATTGTTTGGACGATTCCTCAGGTGAAGGGGGAAACAACCCAGACACAAAGGGGCATTTTGATGCATAAAGAAGTGCCTGGTGTTCTGCAACAACGTAATCTTTGTTCTTGTCCAGGAACAATTCAGTTTGATAAGTGACCTAGAATTGACACAGATCACATCAAGCATTCTTGTTATTATATATGCAGAAACAGAAGTACAAATATTCCAACTTACATCACCCGCATAATGGCAAATTGTGAAGTCACTACGTGACAATTTGGGCTTGCTGAACCTTTTATGGTTTTTGAATGTCTGATACAGCTTTTGGGCAAAAGTTTCATGTGTTGATCTAGGAAACATACTGCAAAATGAATGCATATATAGCTTATCTGAGCATCAACAAAAACTTAAGAATATAGCAGAATACAATTAATGAAATTCAGCAAGCAGTATTGAGATATTAAGACCCACAATATCAATTCAAAGGTACAATACAAAGTATGCTTACCAAGCCTCATCAAGAAGAGCAATAATGCCTCCAGGTTTCTGAAATTATACAAAACAAATAATGACAAAATAATAAATCTACAAATGACAATATGGCACAAACACAATTTTGTTATCAGCAAGTAAAGAATGTCAAAATAATTTATAACACATTGACAAAGTACTAACACCAATTTGCCTACACAAAACTTGAAAATATATTTTGAACTTTCAAGGTATTCATATTTTCCCTTCCCCTTTTATATCAAACTTGCTATCAAAACCTACTCACTTAATAGATGTAAACTGACAACTTTAACATTTTTATTTTTAACCATCAAAGAGAAACTAATCCTTTTATGTTGAGCATTTGACATCAGGCAATTTATATCAGCAGCTTGAGTTTGAATTGATCACATAAATCACATCAATAGTTATTTTCAAATTATTCCCTCCATTTTGAACAAATATGAGAAGAGAAATTCAAAATCGAGCTTAAGTTTCCCTTTGAAACAAATTTGTGCAACACCCAAAAAAGCTATGGAGGAAACACTGAATTACTTTTTTGTAGTCAACACAAATCCCTTGACCCTCACCCTTCCTAACACTTGACATTTAGCATACTTTCAGGAAAGCATCTACCTTTAGTTTTGCAGTAAAATGAATCTCAAGGTATTTTTTATCCCCTATCTTCTATATTAATCTGGAAAAATGTCTGTCTTCAAAATACTAGTTTAGTTCTGAAAGGAAACTGTAATTATAGTGAGTAGTCATTTAAAATTATTGTCAATGTGTAATTATGTGAAATTTTAATATTTATTTTTCCTATTTTCTTCCAAAAATTAGATTCTAATTTGCCCTCTTCTTTTAATAGTTAAAAAAAAAAAAAAAAAAACTGTTGCCAAACTAGTGCATGCCAAGACTTAGCTTATCGTGAAAATGAAGCTCTAGAAGGGTTAAGTCACCTTCAAGTGATCAAGGAAAATACATTTCATGCTACATCTCTCTAGCATAAACCAGCATGCAAGATAGTCAACTTTTAAGTACAGCCACACATATTACAGAGGGCTTTAGAACCTACCAAATATAACTTCCCTTCACATTTAATCCATACTTTTTTCTTAGAAAGGAAACTTTAAACCTAACTCGACCTCACAAAATAAGCTTCTAAGGTAAGGTAGCACCCACTTATATAGTTTAATTTGGCCATATTTCTACTCAATATGAGATCTCCAACACCCCTCACAATGAGAACTAAACATCTCAAGCTTAAGACTAAATATTTGTGTGTGGCTCAATATAGCAGTCCTATAATGGGTGACACGATAGACCCAAAACAAACCTTGTTAGGATAAACTTTGATCTCATCTTAAAAAGTGGATTTAAAGTCTAACTCAACCTCACAAAACTTACTTCTAAAGTGAGTTAGCATATACTTATATATCATAATTTGGTCATATATCTTTGGTCAATGAGGGATCAACAATATTTTGAAAAAAACGGAACAACTTAATAAAAGATTGATACAAAGGAACAACTTAATAAAAGATTGGTACAATACATAAAGCCAATCAACAAAATGATTGTGGAGTGAGAAGGAAAAACCTTTTCAATGAGATCTAGAATATCTTGATTATCAACAAACTCAATGTAACTCCAATCAATCTCCTCTTTTTTGTATTCTTCTTGCTCCATTTTGAAAACATGCTGCATATCAAGTATTTTGATCATTGCAAGAGCATGTGTAAAATGAGCAAAAATAACAAGTATCCTCATCAAATATGAAAGATAGAGCTGGCAGAGCAACCATCAAGAACATAATCTTTATTTCCAAACAAACCTGATTAAAATGTTGCTGAAGTTTTTCATTGGTCAAATTGATGCAAAATTGCTCAAAACTGCAATGTACAAAGAACAACGAGGTAATAATAAAACATATGTAAACCATCACTATCAAAATTTCATCAGAATTGCATTTAATCAGCAATATGCTTAGGATATTTTTAGGTGACAAAGTGGACTAACTAATAATTGAGTGCTTCAAAATGGAGTGGAACAATATGATAAAAGAATGCCCGGCCATTTTTTAGAGGTCACATGGTAAATAATGGCATTGAGTGGATTAATATAAGCTTTCTTTGATGTTCACTCAACAAGATCAACCCAAGTTAATTACAGAACAAAAGGAGTACCAGTAATGCACCTGTTAGTCTTGAAACTCTCAAAACCATAAATATCCAGCACGCCAATTAAGGATGTCGAATCAGGGTCTTGTCCAATAGAATTATTAATTTTATCCACCAGCCTGCAAGAGATGACAGAAATTTACAGAAGTGGGAACTACGAGCAAATTGACCAAATTTGTCAGTAATAAATCTATCCTAGGGTTCAAACATCATCTTCAAGCAATCCACTCCAACTTACCAATCAAACAACCTTGTGTACACAATCTTAGCCAAAGCATCACGGCTGAGTGCAGCAGATTCTGGATCTAACCATTTTGTTATAGTTTCATCACGAGTAACAATTACACGCTTGCAAAGAGAATCTTCAAGTGCCTTTGCATCACACCTGAAAAATATAACAAGAATGTCACATGGAAAGGATACAAAATGCAAGCCTACTTAGAGATTATATTTTAACAAATGTAAGCTTCCAAAGTTGGCTCACATGAAAAGCTCAGCAGCAGTATGTAGATGGAACCAAGATTTTTCATCTTTGGGCTCACTTGAGTCCATTTCTTTCCCTTTTGCAAATTCAATGTTGCCAAGATGCAAAATTGCAGCAACCACTCGAAATATTGCGTCCTGCACAGTGAAGGTGAGGAAAACAAAAAAATTCAAGAATTGGAACACATTATATTTTAAGAATACATTCACAAACTTACAGAAACTCCCAATAAAATACCTGCTCCTCAGAATTTATTCCAACAACGTCCATTGCCCTCCTCGTATCACGATATTCTTTTGACTCATCAACCCCTTCCAACTCAAAGCAATTTGTTTGATTCAGATAATGAAATCCTCTAGGATTTCCTAATTTGAACTTTTGAATATCCTGCCAAAAGTAAATAGGGAAGGTCAAGAAAATATAACCCAAAGAAGCCAAGCACAGACCTAATATTAACAGGTAACACCAACATCATTTTATAATTAAACCAAAAAGAACACATCATACAAATTGAAAAAATATACGAGATGATAAAAGGAAGGTTTCTCATTTATAATTAAGGTCTACATATTATAAATTGATTTTCAAATCTTTATGTCAATCTAATCTTGACTCTACACAACAGGCATCTAATTACCTCCGGAGGTGCAGCACAGAGCATATAGAAACAGTGATAGTTCCTCTCTGGATCTGACACCTGGCAAACACGTGATCTTTCCAGCAGATAAGTTCTGATAGCAGCCCCAGAAATTCTTCCACTCTTATCAAATTGAATCTCCACAAACTTACCAAAACGACTGTGGTGACAAAATGGCACAAATAAGACAGGAGCATTTTTTTGCAAAACTAATGGAAGGAAGAAAACTTACTATAACTTCTCACCTTGAATTATTGTTTCTAACAGTCTTTGCATTGCCAAAGGCTTCTAGAACAGGATTGGACTGTCAATGGGGAACGGGGTAAAAAGGCCAAAAACTAATAAGATAAGCTTTTAACAAATTTAAACACTGGCAAAGGTAAGAAACAACATAAAAGCCTTACAGTAGCCAACCAGCAAGCCAGAAAACAAATCTACAAAGGATTAATCCCTTACCTCCAGAACTTTCTGCTCAACTGTTCTACCTTCGGCAGCATTATTGGCTCTCCCTCCCATGTAAGCAAGATAGCGCATGAGTAACTTGGTGCTTTCTGTTTTCCCAGCCCCACTTTCACCACTAACCAATATTGACTGGCTGATTCCCTCATTAATCATAAGTCTAAATCCATAACAATTTATACGGTCAGACTTGCAATTTAATAAATGAACTGTTTGCACTAAAAGAACGAAATTACCTATATGCTGCATCTGCAACAGCAAAAGGATGTGGACTTAGCTCACCAAAACCTGCTCCTTTATATTGTGCCATCATATGGCTATCATATAAATGAGGAAGCCTTATGAAAGGATTCACAGCAATCAATATATTCCCAGTGTATGTCTGGAAGCAAAATTTGGAATGAGCTAATGTCAAGTAAATATAAAATCATTAAGATACAAAAGAGACTATTTGGAGGGTTGCCATCTGAAATACGAACATAAATTTCATTGATATCATATCTTGATCTCAGATTATCTAGGACACCAGGTTCATGTAGATAAGCAAGTTTTGTCATATCATCCACTCCACATGGTGGGGCTTCATTATCTTTGTGGTAAACACTAGAAGGTTTAACAACAACCTGCAAATTTCAAGACAGAGGCATGATTCATTATATTAAAACATCATCAGACTGTTCCAAGTTTTGACTTCTGACTTCAAAAATGTATGCCTATTATACACCAAAGGACCTACAGGATACAGCAACCACTAAGCTACATTATCTTTTTCTTCTTCTCTTAAATATTACCACTAGTCATTTATGTTTAAAGCACTTAAAGCAATAGATAAATTTACAGGACAAGAATAGGATTGAATTTAATAAATATTAAAGCATTCTCACCGTCTTCCCTGAAGTGCAAAGGACTTTGATTTCTCCTCCCTTAACCTCCAAGACCTCACCATCTATCCAGGCTTCTTGAGAATCCTCCACCCAAACATGGGAACCTACTACAGGATTGGCAGTGGCAGCCTACAAAGCAGAGTGTGTCAACTTAAATAAACATGCTTGGCAGGTGGCAACCCACAGAACTCATTCCCTCTCTAACAAAAAGTATGAATAACCAATCAACAAAAGAGAAAATCATAAACTAAAGGAAAATGGTAAAATAAATTTCTAAGTCTTACAAATGAAATTGAAATGTCTCTAAATATAGTTGGTTGTACGGAAAAAGATTTTTTAGTGCTAAGAGTAAGTCTACCTCCATACATAAGCACACTATAAAGCAATGAATTGTGATTGGCAGATAAAAAGTAACATTACTTTAAATAACCTAACAGGATTGGTTCGGGTAGCAAAGCAGTAATTTCCATAATTTACACCTAATTGAAAGCATCATCAGACACCATAATCAGGAAATGGTTCATTGCAATGGAAATTTAAAAAGACAGTTGGAATTCTAGTTCTTCTATCTTAACTTCCACAGCTCAAGTACTCCTAAAATCAACATGTACTAGGTCTAGGTACATACTCATACCGAGTATGCATGGCTATCAAAATGGTTCATTGCTATCAAAATTTGAAAAGATAACTGGAATTATAGTTCTTCTACCTTAACTTCTGAACCTCAAATACTCCTAAAATCAACATGTATTGAGTGCGTACCAATACCAGGTATGCATTGGGCACTTGTAGGAACCTAAAGTCAAGTGCCCAAGAAGAGTTTGGACAACTTGATTCCTTAAAAGATAGATAGATGGAACTACATAACAAAGGAATGGTGGGTCATGTATGGTGCCACAATTCCCAATCTTCTATCCATTGCATTGAAAGTCCATTCACATTCTTCCTCATCTTCTTGTTAAAGAATTTAATCTCCTTTTATGCTATATGTTATTCTTATTTGCGTTCTTTTAGCATTGTTTATATAAACTTCTATTTTTCTTTATTTTGTAGACTTTTTATTTTACATTAATGTATCTCTATCCTGGATTTTTATAAAATAATATTTTTGTTTATATGAATATATTTTATCATATTTATGTATCAGTAGATTTTTATAATTCTTGTATCCCATACCCGTGTTTTTACCCAATGCCATATCCATGTCAGTGCAACAAAGGTCTAAACTCATCTGGATGTTATATATTTCCTATTGAAAAATGGTATTTGTTGAAAATTATAATTATAAATCTTTTTCATGTAAAGTAATCAATTCAATGAAGGATAAACTCAATGTCCCCCAATTTAATGTCTTAGATTTCAGCTATGGAATGAAAAGCTGGTTACAAAAAGAATTACAAGACAATATATGAGAGCATCTAGTACTTAAGTCCACTTTGGTAACCATAATGTAAGAGAAGAAATAAGTAAAAATAGAATCCACATAAGTTAGCAATTCATGGACTAGTTAAGCTTCACAGAAAATAATGGAGGCAACAACGAATATGAAAAAATTTATAGAGAAATTGTCCATTTCTCTATTTGAGTCACCAAAGATATAGATGACAACCGAAAACATCAAATTGGTACTGAATTAGTTATGTCTTTCAAAAACAATTTGATGCCACTTTAAGGATCAATTTGATGTATTTATGAATGAGGGGAATTTTACTCTACATTATATTAAATTCAACAAGAAAACACCATAGAGAAACACTCAACATATAACCAATGGAAATAGGCAAATACTACCGTCACCAATAAAATTTATTATTCTGAAAAAGATAGATCACTTAGATAATCCTGACCACGAAGATATAACTAAGTAATTAAGTGCCACATATACCCACATGCATAGGAAAGAAGGTTTACGTCTGTTCTCCTAAACCATACAAAAATCACATATACCCCCATTAAGTTAACTGAAGTTAATCACTAGCATTTTCCAAGAACGAGGCCCAAGTTGCCTGACCATTTTGATTGAACTATTTTTTAGAGGTTGGGGGGCCGGGATCACATATTGTTCCTTTATAATTCAAAATCATATTCAAATGCCAAAAAAAAAATGTTCTTTGCGTTGAAAATTCATCTAAAAAATCAGTGGTTCAACAACAAAACCACAACAAATTTATGAAATTGAAATTAGCGGTCCATAGCCTAAGGCTCCCGGTTCAGAAAACAGACTTACAGATTTGTATCAAGCTAAATCACATGCATCCTTAAAGATTATATCCAAAAAATAAATAAATAAAAAAATCAGCAAATTGACAGCAATAAGCTTCTGAAACGATGTGGCGCAAATTTGAACTCCCTGTTGCTTCTAACAACTTAGTCAAATAGCAAAAAACACCATCCACTATAATAGGACCCCCTACAATGTCGCTCGGAAATTAGAAAAGATAAGATGTGCATTGTAGAAACAAAGATATAAAAAAAAAAAAAAAAAAAAAAAACAAAATTATATTTAAAAAAAAAAAAAAAAAAAAAAAAAAAAAAAAAAAAAAAAAAAAAAAAAAAAAAAGAAAAAAAAAAAAAAAAAAAAAAAATCCCAATTCTCCTTCCATGTAATAACAGATCAGCTCACAAAACAATAAAAAAAATATATCTAAAAAAAAGTAAATTTTCTTCACAAAAAGAAATTTCAATAACGGAACACAACATGACTTCGAATTGACTCGAAGGTGACCAAAAAAATCAGAAGAGCGAGAAATTGATACCATTTGCTGTAGATTGATCGGATCGAAAATCTCGCGGCAGTTCTGGATCTAGCTCGCTGCGCTACAGCTCCAGTGAAAAACTCGAAAGATCTTCGAAATCGAGAATGATGAAAACTAAGGTACGAATTGATATGCTCTATCTACCGAGTGAAAAACTATGATGATGTATTATTATTATGAGTATATATAATATATACTGATGAAATTGAATTGAATGGAATGGAATTGAATTGAATTTGAAAGCTTAAACCCCTCAACAACACCAAAACTTTTGAAGAAGAGTTTAAGTCCTTCGTGTTCTTCGTCTCTTCTTTTCTTCTTCCTTTCTTCTTTCTCTTTCTTCCACCATCTTTTTCTTCTACTATAAGTTTTTTTTCCTGTTATTATTATTATAAATTATTAATATGATTATTACTGATAGATTAAGGTAAATTATCCCATTATTAACTTATTTAACCTATGTAAATATAAATGTCAAATATATTGTATAAGGGGTCTATTTTTATTACACTATCAAATCCCTGTTGTACCCCTGTGGATTGCTGAAAATTACTGGTATGCCATGGGTGTTTTGTTTTTGTGACACTGGATTTAAGACACGATTATGAATCAGATTATTTTTTTAGAAGTATTTGTCGGCTAAATTAATTAGATACCCTTCATTATCATTATCTATTATTTTATTTTATTTAATTTTCATATTGTTTGTTATTTTTTATTTGATTTTTCAGTGATATATATATACTTGCTTATGTTATAAATAATTAAGTTGAAGAAATTTAAAAAAAGGACAATAAAAGGGAAATATGTAAGAAAATTGTAAACAAAATATCATAAACCTTTCGCTTGCAGCAGCACGAAGTATTTCGTGTAGTTGATACTGGGAATTTTTTGGAAAGATTTTAAAAAGATATAAATATTATTAAATTATTTGTTTAGATGTTAAATGAAGAAAAATAGTATGCGAATTTTATAACATATTTTTTAAAGAAAAATAAAAATTTTAAGTAACACCTAGAATGAAGAAATTCTAATTTATTGAAAGAACAAATTCCTAAATTAAGGAAAGGATAACTTTTTATTGAAAAATAATGAGTGTTATTTTGATTTTACGTAAAAAATAAAAAATAAAAAAACTGTTTAAGATGTGACATAAAAGGTGAAAGACATGTAATTAGATAAGAAGAAAAAATACTTGAAAAATTCATCTCATTCAAAAAAAATCTAAATTATAGATTTAATCCCATTCTTAAATTCAACGAAATAAAATCTTATTCTTCAAAATGAGACAACTTGCATATAAAATTTCCTTCTTGTCCAATCACATATGTTACTCTCTTTTTTCTAATACTTGTATGCTGTGGTTGCGTGGCAAATCAAAATCTGCTATTTTTTTATTTAATTAGCCAGTTATATAACACACCATATAACGTTTCTATCACACGTAGAACGTTTAAATTAAGAAAGAAATTTGATTTTTAAAAATAAAATATTAAAAATATATAATTGTTATGTTTAGATTTTTTAGAGAAAAAAAAAACTTCTGAAAATAATATTTTTGAAAAACTTTTCACTAACTTTTCTTAATTGAAAGAAAAGTTGTAATACATAAAATATAACTTATATTATATCACTTAATATAATAAATAATTAATCAACATCTTTATTGATGTAGTATATTAATATTAGAAAATAAACTGATTAAATTATAAAAAGAAGTTATAAATTTTAGTAAAAAATAGTTCATCTAAAATTGATAGCATGTGTAGAACTTTCCTTTTTGCACGAGTTTTCATCACATTTATATTTACAACAGTTATAAAATATTCGGTATTTTTTTTTCTTCTGAACTCTTCTCAAATGTTTTTAACATTTTATGAGAAATTTAAAAGACGCCCAAATGATACCAACCAAACATAATTATATTTTGCGTGTATATGAATATTTATGAATTTAATTGTAAACAACTTTAGTTTATATGAATTAAGAAAAAATGTATGAGTTCATTTTAGAATACAAGAAAATTTCATAAATATTTTTGCACAAAATTAAACAAATATTAACAATGAGAGAAACGGCACATAAAAAAAATAAGAAACAATCAACTTTATGTATGTTAAGAAAAGGTTGAATACAGTGGCGGATCTTGACCAACATTATTGGGGGTGCCCAAATAATACATCCAAAATTTATACATTTCATTATTGTCACTAATACAATAAAAAATGAAGTGTACGAAGAAATTTGAGAGACATAAATA
>Ga0214542_1004508_pt1 | contig 27577 bp, 9 predicted proteins | sample CNSS1metaG_FD_160096 | JGI IMG/M metagenome (GOLD analysis project Ga0214542, IMG submission 160096) | Root nodule microbial communities from cowpea collected in UCLA plant growth center, Los Angeles, California, USA - CNSS1 | ecosystem: Host-associated > Plants > Roots > Nodule | place: USA...
TATATTTATATTTATATATATTTTTTATATATATATATATATATATATATATATATATATATATATATATATATATATATATAAGTTGGTCACAATTTTTTCATTAAAATAGAAGAATGTAGTCTCTTATCAAATTGAAACCAAATTTATACTACTAATGGAAAATATTAATTGCATAACTTAAAACAAAAAATAAGACTTTACTAAAACTAGAAAAAATTGGGAAATTTACTTTAATTATTTTTATAGAAACCGGAGACAATAATTTCAATAATGCAATCTCTAATTTTGTATGGGACGAAGTGCAAGAGCCTACTGAAATATGCTACATTTTAGCAAATCAACACAATCTCCACCGTTCAATTTTAGAAGGCTCTGTAGGATTCATAATGACCAACACTACTTTTTACAAAATCAGAGAAACGTAGATGGTTCATTTTTTGGTGCAATCTGATTCGTTCATTTTTATTGATTGTATCACAACACTCTGTTGGAATCCTGACATACCAACCATGCTTTTTACAACTTCTATGAAATCTCTATCGTTGGATTTTTTCGGTGTAATCTAATTCCTTCATTCTTTTTGTACTCCTACAACAAATTTAATATTTTCAATTTTAAAAACAATAAGTTCATTAAAAGTAATTATAAATTTAATATTTAAAAATACATGAACATAATGGGCAATAAATGAAAGAATTTAATGGCGCATTAAAATTTTATGGATTAAATATGATTTTGGTCCCTTAACTCTTAATGAATTTTTGAATTAATCCATTTCAAAATTTTGGACCAATTTAGTCTTTCATCTTTTGAAATATGTAAATTTAGTCAATTTACTCAAAATTTTTTTGTTAAATTTATTTGATGTTTCGTACACATTTCAAATAATTGTATTTGAGTTGTTTATATTGTTTTACATATTTTTAAAAAACACGTTTTAGTGTCAAATAAACATAATAAAATTTGATTAAAAGAACTAAATTCACGTATTTCAAAAAATAAAAGACTAAATTGGTCTAAAATTTCAAAATAGACTAATTTTAAAATTTACTAAAAATTAAATGACAAAAACATATTTAACCCAAATTTTATTTTTCCCCAATACATCAATTTTCAGTGGTAACAAAGAATGTTACGATCAATAATTTAGAAATAACTCTAATTGTAGTTAATTAAAAAAAAAAAAACTTTACTGTGAAAATAGTTTGAATAAAGGTGATATAGAGTGATGAATCAAACTGAAAACTTTATTTAAATTTCTATACCTTAACTTTATCTCTGAAAAGGGAAATGAAATTCCATAGTTTCTTCATTCAAACACTGAATCCAATTTGTATGAATCTGTTGGTATATGAAGAAATTGTGAAGAAAGAAAAAGGGTGAAAAGTGGGTAAAAAGAAGTGAATGTTTATATATAAAGGTCAACCCTTTGCTATGATTAAATTTTACTATTATTATGTCCTGTCATGTTATTTTATGATTACTCCAAAAACATTATCATTAACCTCTCACTATGTTTTGTGGGGCCGGTCTGAACCGGACCCTACCGGACCGGAAGTCGATCGACGTGGACCAACATTCCACAACTCATCTTTTCATCATCATCACATTTGTTGAATAATTTGTTTGGTAGAAGATTATTGTTAATTTTATTTATTCATTATTAAATTATTTCAAAAAAATAAACATTTAATTTTTTCTAATTCTACTTTATTTATTCTTTTTTACACAATCAATATCACAGTTGTGTTGTGGTGGGATGATGGTGTATTCTTCCTTTTTTTTGTCTTTGCAACTCAACCTTTGCACACTTACATCAACCATAAAATACAAAAATAAAGTATTTTTAAATACAAGTGTATATTTATTTATACATAATTGTATACGCACTGGTTAATGATTTATTTTTGGTTAATTGGTGAATAAAGTTAACAACATTATTCATGATTAGAGGATTTGGACAATGCAAATGAAACAAAACAAGAGATTTTGGTTGTAGGTTTAACTGAGAACAACTTATATCGAGATGATTGCTTAAGCAACTTTAAGATGACATAATATTATTTGGATTTCGGTGTCAGACTTGTCTGTAGTAAAGTAAAATTGTTTATCAAGCAAAATTAATTTATATAAATATTAAGAATTATATTTTAAAAAGTTATATGGAAGATGATGGTGTGTGTTAGTAGGTAATACTTGTTAATCATCGAGTTTATTTGTTTTAGTTTTAATTAGTATGTGAAGATGGTGTAAGAAGTGAGTCGTTGATATTAGTTCCTTTTTTTAATTAGTGAAGAACATGCTTTGAATAAAATTTTGATATTTAATACTTTAATTTATTTTTTTTATTATTTTTAATTTATTATTTTAATCATTATTAAATCATCATATCATATGATTAAAAAAAATTAAAAAAAAAATTTAAGATTGTATGACATAACTATGACAAACACATTGATTCATACATTTCTCCATGCAATGCAATGTATGTATATGCATACATATTACATAATGCATGTATAAGAATGTGCATGCTACATACAATCTGGATTGTACCACCTGCAGCTGTTACAGCAGCAGCAGCAGAAGAAGCAGAAATGATTTATGAGTCCCAATAAAGAGTGTTTTTATTTTTAATTTATATTCTGAACCAACCAAACCACTTTCTGCTTCTTCACACACTGTGGGGACTTTGACCACACTCAACTCTCACTTCCTCTTTTTGTCTCTACAAACTCTTACATCTTCCTCTACGCTTATGTACCTCCTTTTACATTATCTTCTCTTTTTTCTTATTAAATTTTTTGTTAAATTACTTTTTGATCTTTTTATTTGTCATGGAATTTTAATTTCATCATCAAATTTTTTGTTGTTTTAATTTGGTCTTCATTTTTTTAAAAATGACTCAATTTGATCATCATTGTTAACTTTGATCAGACGGTGTTAAAATCAACGTCACGTGTCAATTTCTGATTTTTTTTATTTTTAATATTTTCTTTAATTTTTTTTTAAATTTTTTAAAAGAATAAATAAATTTTTTTTATACGTGTCACTTCACAGTTATACCACATGTCAAAGTGACTTAATTTGATCTTTATATTTGTTTTTAATTTTAATTTAGTCCCAATTTTTGTAAAAATGAAATAGAAAGTAAATTCTTTAATAAACATCATAATAATTTGATTGGTAGGATCAACTTAAAATTTATCCATGAAAAATAAATAAAATCTTTAAATTAAAAACCCATCGAAAAGAATTTCTCCTTTGAAACTTATTAGACACCGCTAAAATGAATGAAACCGAAAAACCTATGAAAACAAAGTAAAAGTGGAAGAGCATGTTCCAGAGTTGAAGCAAGTTGGTCCATGTAGAAGGAGGACAACCTAAGTTAGGTGCTAAAGTGTGGTGTGTGTAAGAGCAATGAAAAAAAGTAGTTTGTTGCATCTATGGTGTTGGCTGGAAACCACCACACTATCATATCTTATATCTATCATAGCCTTAGATTAATTTTAATTTTCCTTTCACAAAACATACACATTTTAATAGGTTTTTCAACAAAAATATTAAAAAGACAATTATTAATGAAACTCTAATCAAATATATATAAACAATAAACAATATACTATGTTGGAAGTCCCACGTCAACTAAAAATAATACAATTTTATAAGATATAAGTGAAGTGCAAATCTCATCTTATAAGCCAAATTTATGAAATTTATCTCTAGTTGATATAAGATTTAAAATCCACTTCTAACATACTTAAACTCAAAATATTAAAATAATGAAAACATAATTTTTCTTTTTATAAATTAATTAATTATTCATCTTTAATACTTTAAAACTTAGATTTCATATTTAAATTTTTAACACGTTTAGACTTATGTTTAGATATAAAACACAAAAAATATTTAAAATATTTTAATAAAATGTGAATAATAAGTTTGATTTAATTTTTGATTCATATTTAAAAATATATATATTTAAAGCAATTTCAATTTTAATCCTATATTTTTTTCATTCCAAATCACATTACTTGTTAGTTATAGCAACCTCTTCTCTTCTCTTATCTATGCCATTTCTTTCTCTTTGTTTTCCCACTTGCCACACTTTGTTTATTGGAGATTGAGCCTTTAAAAAGATGTAAAAGATTTCGAAACAAAGAAAAAAAATATATAAAAGAGAAAGCAACCTATCATCTCAGAAAATTAACTACACGCACGCTTCTGAATTTCCTCTCTGCTACACACTTTTCCTTTTCTCTATGATTTTTTATTTTATTTTATTTATGGTTTAGCAGAAAACAATTTCTCATCTCATATACCCATTCTCTTACTATGAATTGGAAAAATAAATTATTCTTGTAAATTGAAATTTTAGATTTAAGTAATAGTTAGAAACCCTTTTTATTCTATTATTAGATTCATTGGCTCGACTTCAATTGTTTGGAATTCATGAGAGTGACTTATAAATATCAAGAATTTAGGTTATGTTTGGTTCTTTTCCCAGAGAAGTATGTGTTTTGGTGAACTACTATTGTTTATTGAATAAGTGATTGTCATATAAATATTTGTTACTATTTTTATTAATCGGAGTTAAATTTACGATCTCTGTCATTATTTTTCTTAAAAGTTCTTAAATAAGATCAAACTCAGACATTTCTCTTAATTTCTTTTATCTAATCACTAAATTATCTTATTTTATTTTAATAATAAATTAAAGACACATTTTGAAAAAAGTATTTGTGTATTTGGATAATCATTTAAAGACATGTTTTGTTAACTATTTTTCTTAAACAAATTTAAATCATAAATATTACGTACATGTAAAAGTTTATTGTTAGATTTTGTTATGAAAAAAGTTTAACCCATAAATTTTTCATTTTTATTTTTAAAATTTTCAAACTAACGATATATCTAGTAAATATTAGTGAAAAAGTTAAATTCAAAATCTCTTGATACTACCTTTTACAACTAAACAAATTATATACCTCATTAAAAACTTTCTTATAATAATAGTTGTAGTTTGCATGTACATTTGTAAATTTTAGGTAATTGAGATTTGTTTTGGTACAACATATTTAAATTGACAATGCACAACAAGTAATCTCTAAATTTAATTATTTCATCATGCTATTGAAACTTTATCTGATGTTTGCATGGAATATTTTATTTTTACAGTCTTTATATATATATATATATATATATATATATATATATATATATATATATATATATATATATAATAATATAATAAAGTAAATTTAAAAAAGAAAACCGATTCATTTGGCTCAGTGTTGTTCGTTTTGCATGAAAAAAGAATTTTCCTGTCAATAACGTTTAGTTTAATAGTAATTTGGTTGCAAAATTCTTTTAGAAGAGTGAAAAAAAAAGTTTTCTATTCATGATTTTGGTTTCTCTATTTATGTCGCTTTAATTTTAGTCTTTACACTATAGTATAATTAAAACTCTAGACTTAAGATATTCATTTAAAGTACATTGGAAAATAATTTAATTCGAAGCTATATACCAAAATAAATAACAACTCAATCATAAAAAACATTGAAATAAAATTCTCTCTACTCATAAAAACACAATAGAAATATTAAACAAATGTATAAATCATGTATATCCAAAAATAAATCAACCAACAATGTTCATATGTAAAAAAACAAAATATATATTTATTTTGATGATAATTTAAAAAAGAAAAATTATTAGAACTAATTTAATTTTGATTAAAAAAGTGAATTTAAATCTATTTTATATTTAATGAATAGAGTGATAGTTTGGACAGGAATTTGGAGTACGAAATGTTATGGTTCCATCGGTTCTGAGTTATTATTTTTTGTAATGTCTTTATTATCGTATCACACAGACACCTCTCTATCGTACCAAAACAAGAACTCAGTTGTTTTACTTTTTTTCTTTTTTCTCGTATATTTAACAAATCAGTAAATTTTGTAATAATTGTAAATAATATCAAAATATAAAATTCAAAAGTAATGTTGTGTGTTTCTAACGAAAGGATATTTATACTACGATATATGAACATAGATCCAAATCTTTTTCTGAGGCCAATTTGCGTTCAATTTTTCACTGTAAAAATCTTGCAATGTACACAGACGTAAGTACAGATTTTACATCTGCTTCAAGCGATCTAAAACATGTTTCTTTTTTAAAAAATCAAATAATATATTGCGTTGAATTCATTTTCATATCTGAAGTTATTATTAATCTATTTTGTAAGAGACCAATAGTAAGAATTATAGTTCATCTGACAAGTTTTAAATAAAAAAAATCCATGTTCGAAAAAAAGATTATCAATAGAAAACTTTTATATTGTAAGAAATAAAGATTATATATAAAAAATAATTAAATATGTATACTTAGACATTAATATATATTTGCGTAAAAAAATGACCTATTGATATATGGTCTCAATAAATTTAAGTTTTCATCTTTGTCAACATATTATCCATTTTATAAAGTACAAATTACCAAATTTGATGGAAAATAGAAGGGAGTACCGAAAAAGTCGTGGGTGCTCGATTCTTCTCCTAACAAAAGCCAACAAATAAAAATAAATAAATAAAATTTTAAATTCATTCGACTTGATTATTTAAAACGAAAAATAAGTATAAATACATTGTTTTTAGCTGTAGAATATAATAAAAGAAATAGTTGAAAAAAAGAAAAAGAAATTGGTAACGATAGAAAGCATTTAAGTTTGTATTTTTTCTCTGTAATGTCTCATACTTTTAGAAATAAACTTGATAGTTCATTTCGTCACTTTTTTTAATATTTATTATTTTATGACTTTTTTTTTAATTTTTTAATTAATTTAGTGTGAGTCATGAATTCTTAAAAGAAATATACGGATATAATAATAATTATTTATATTAAATTACGTAAAAAGTAAAAAAATTTAAATTATTGTGTCATTATCGTTGTAAAAAACAGCAGATGATTTTTAAAAGATTGATAATTAAAAAAATTTCCTGTAATTATGCATGATCATTAAACTTAATAACTTTTTGTTGGAAAGAAGAATTTGAAGAAAAAGAAATTAAAAAAAAAAAAGTTCTGGAAAGAAAGCCCATCATCAATAAATAAGAAGGCCCTTTAGTTTATGGTCACTGCCCTCTCCCTCACTCACTCACTGCCTCTTCTCCTTTTCCCTTCTTTTTCCTTTCTCTTCTCTCAAACACACAAACCTCTCCAATGTCAAATCTATCAAAACACATCACAGAGACACCTCTACAATGAACCAGCACCTTCACAACCACCACCACACAACCTCTTCCTAGAACAAACATGTCTCACCATTACCCAAAACACCTTCTGGACACCCTATACTGCTCAGAGGACCACATTCATTTGGAGGAACAAAAACAAAGAGAAGAAGACGATTACATTAGCACAACCTCAAAACCAGACTTCTCCGATGTGGTCCTTTCAGAACAAGACCTCTTCTGGGACACCCACGAGCTCTCTTCTCTTCTCGCCAGAGAAAACCTTAACAACCTCTCAATCTCTCTCCCAAACAACCCTTCTCTGGCTTCTTCTCGCGGAGAAGCCGTGGAATGGATTCTCAAACTGAATCTTCACCATTCCTTTTCTACCCTCACAGCACTTCTCGCAGTTAACTACCTCGACAGGTTCCTCTGCACCCTCAGATTCCAGAACGACAAACCATGGCTCACGCAACTCGTTGCAGTGGCGTGCCTCTCTCTTGCAGCTAAAGTTGAAGAGACCCACGTGCCCCTTTTCGTGGACCTCCAAGTATGTCTCTCGATCTTCTCTATGTATGAACTGTTTTGTTAGTGTTTCCGATCAATGTCGGATCTTCAATACTGGATTTTGATCGATGGTTCTAACTTTGTTATTATGATTCTTCTTCTCTTGATCGTGAAGGTGGGGGAGAGTAAGTACCTTTTTGAAGCGAAAACGGTTAAGAGAATGGAAATCTTGGTTCTTTCCTCACTTGGGTGGAAGATGAACCCAGTAACACCTCTCTCGTTCCTTGATTACATCACCAGGAAACTTGGCTTAAAGGGTCATCTCTGCTTGGAGTTTCTCAGAAGGTGTGAATCCGTTCTTCTCTCTGTCTTTGCAGGTAACTAACTAACCAACTAACTGACTTCCGACCAGATCTTATGCTTTCTTCCTTTGTTTCATTCTCTGATTCACATTCTCAATCTTTGTTGTTTGTTATTGATGTTTGATCTTTTATGTTGCAGACTTAAGATTTATGAGTTTTCTTCCTTCTGTGTTGGCAACTGCAACGACGATGCGCGTGGTGAGCGTTGTGGAGCCTGGTTTGGGAGAGGAATACCAAGATCAGCTCTTGGGTATTCTCGGAATCGACAAGGTTGTTGGCGTTGTCTTAAACACCAATGTGTTGTTTTTCTGATTATAAATCATGGAAAACGGAAATGTTTTACGCTTTTCATGGCTAATAGTCAAAGACAGAAGAACATCTCCACCTGCATAACTCATTTATTGTGGACCCTACAATACCTAGCTACAAGATTTTACTTAATAACACCATTAATCTCATGGATTCTAATTAATTATAACCATTGTACGATTAATTAGTACTAAATACGGAAGTGTTGTGTTGCAGGAAAAGGTGAAAGAATGCTACAAGGTGATGATGGAGGTTGTGTCAGGGAAGAGTGAAGAGGGTAAAAGAGGGAATTTGAAGAAAAGGAAGTTTGAGTGCGTTCAGTGTAGCCGAAACGACGTGATGGAAGGGTCGTTTAGCTGTGATAGTTCGTGTGATGCGTCGTTGAAGAAAAGTAGAAGCCAAGATCAGCTTCTGTTGAAGCATTCAAACTCAGATTTTCTCACCATTCCTCGCTAGCTGCTACTTATTTATCATTCTCTTCCTTCAGTTTCAACTTTCACATTTTTATTTTCTTCATCGTTTTACTTTCGTCTTCTGTGAAACCAAAAACATTATAGTCATATATTTTATTCTATTCTCTCATGTTGTCATAATTCTTTGTCTGAGTAAAACTACTTTCCTTATTTTTATTCACCAGTAATAAATTTATCCTTGAGGTTGTTGACCATTCCATTACAAACTATTATATATAATATACATTAATTTTTATAATAATATATTTTAAGAGTTATATTTATTATAATAATAATAATAATAGTAATTTAAAATTATTTTTCATTTTAACTATTTTTCTATGGATGCAAGACCAAAAGAGGTACAGGCTGTCCCAAGACTAATAAATGAAAAGATTTCTTCTGGGTTTTTCATTTTAATAAGTATATTTTTTAAGAAAATTATTGTCTTATTTTAAGTGCTATAATAACAAATGTTAAACATAAATATAATTATAAACATTGATGTTATTTTGAAATTTTAAAAAGGTAGAATACAAGTAACTTCATTTTTCTTTAACATAACCTAAAATGACACGATTATGTTATAGTAAAATACCTTTTTATACATTTTATTTTTTATTATGTAATGGTCATTAATTATTAAAATATGAAAAAGCTTTAACTTTTATTTGTGTAAATTGCAAATTAGAACAGTCTGATAAATTCTATTAATATTATTAATATGTGCTTATGGTACTGATTAAAAAATTAATTAGAGAGCATTAGATGAAATAGGTCTGACAATTACTTTTGTTAATAACAAAATAAGGAAAAAGGAAAAGAGTTACTCATTGGACCCTACATCGAATGAAATTATGAGTAAAACATTGAACAGATAAAAAAGAAGCTTAAATAGGAGTGTGACCACTGCTGTGACGAGTTTTGTTATTTTATATTTGTTTCTATATAAAAAATTTATTTTCATTTTCGTACCTAAATTTAATGAGTATCAAATTTTTTATTTCATTTTCATTTTTTTTGAGTAACAGGTATAATTTCGTATTCATATATTATCTATTTTTTTTATATTTCAATATTAATTTTAATTAATTTTTATAAAATAATAACAAAATACGTAAAGAAAACATAATATCATCAAATATTCAATATTAGAAGGATGATTGTTTCTTCGATATCAAATACTTTGAAATAAATTATAATTATTTACATTTTAAATTAGAATACCAAATAAAATTTTATGAAAACCAAAACATTTATTAAATTTGCAAACATTAATGAAACCTAGTTGATAAAATTTAAAACTATTTTTAAAAAAATATAAAAGAAAAACAAATATTCAAATTAAAAAATATTTTTTTAAAATGTTTGTTTAATTCAATTTTGTAAATTATAATAAATCTCTTTTTCATACATTGATAAAAGTTATAATACATCATTTGATCAAAATGACGCAAAGAACAAATAATAAAAATAATAATAAAATTTTGACATAGATCTTTTATCTTTTGAACTTTAATATATGTTGAATGGTGATAAAAAAATATTCAAGGTAATTACATTACATTTTTATATTGTAGTAAATAAAAGTTATTTATACAATTATAATGAAAAAATTACATTATGATTGATAATGAGTTAGAAAATAAAAAATAATTAGATAAAATATATCAAAATAATATTTTACATGACAAAAATAAACAACAAATAAAAATACAAAAATAATTAACAAATGTGTCTTAGAAACAATTTGAGAGAAATCGCACAAAGAGAAATAAATGTATAATTAAGGGTATGACAGATGAAAAAATACCTTAGAGATCTAAGAAAGATTTTCAAACATCGACATATCATATATACTCAATGGTAGAGAAATAACGAAAATTGTTTTAGTGAAAAAAAAATAATAATAAGTAATAATATTTTTTTATATTACTAGTAAATGAAATGTTTATGCTAGTAAACACTTAAATGGAGAGTATTAAACATTATCTTGTTAAAGGAAAATATTAAAAAATAATAGAAATATTCAAATGTGAGACATAAATTTTTTTTAATTGACATACATCATTTAAACATAATTACATAAAAGTTATGATAAAATGAAAAATATATTGGAGATCCGAATAAATTTTATGACAAACTAAATAATTAGAAGAAATAAAAAATAGAAAGTATATATATATATATATATATATATATATATATATATATATATATATATATATATATATATATATATATATGTGTGTGTGTGTGTGTGTGTGTGTGTGTATGTATGTATGTATGTATATAATTACATTACTTAATTAATTGTGAATATTTTAATAATTTAAATGGGGAGGGAGATGTGACAGGGATGAATATTATGGCGGAAATATGTACATCCACATACATATTCTCATATCCAATTGAAAAAGTCAGGAATTCTCCCCATTACTCATACCCATCCCCAATCAATACGGAGATTTCCCGTCAAAACGAGGACGAATTTGAACAATACCCACCTAAACGGATTTAATTGCCATATCCGGTGACCATTACATCTCAAGAAACAATTGTCAATTTTCTTGCAAAATATTTATCTCCTTAAAGGGAATATATTATCAAGTACTTCATGGGATATTAGTTTCAAAATTTTAATAATAATTAGCTTAGGAAAAAGGAAATAATTTATAGAATTATAGATATACAATTTATTATTTAATGTATATAGTTTGAATGGTTGAAAATATTTTATATTATATTATATATATATATATATATATATATATATATATATTAAATATTAAATATATCTTGACTATTGGTTTGTACAATCTTAAAAGTTAAGTTTGGAAATATTCATCTACCAATGAAAAATATTAAAGTAATATTTTACTTTGACTTTTGGAATCTTTGCAGTGTCTAAGTTTACTGGTTAAGAAATAACTTATGTTTATTAGTTTTCATAATTTTTAACTAAAATAATATTAATACATATAATATATTTTATAAAGCCAAAAATACTTTTCACAATTTCTAAGTAATAATTATATGATACAAAATAAATATTTTAAAATTTCTAAAATCTATATTAAAAAGAAAGAAAAAAAACATCTCTCATATATTGCTAACTTTATGTATTTATAATTAATAATTTTAGATATTAAAATATTGTTTGTTTTTTTAATATAGAAAAATTTGTTAGTTTTGTTAAGTTAAAAGGAATGTTACAAAAATTCATTGAGAAATCAGAAGAAGAAAATTTAATGAAGTCTCAAATTAATACTTTAATTATTAATTTTTTGTTAAATTACTCTTTTAGTTTTTATTTTTTTTTCAAAAGTGTCAAATTGATCTTTCAAATTTTTTTTCTTGCCTCAATTTGGTTGTGTTTTTTAAGAGTGATTCAATTTGGTCATTGCTATTAGTTTTTCACAAATGGTGTTATAAAGTTAGTATAACATGCCGATTTGTGGGTATTGATCAAATTGAATCACTTTTAAAAAAGACTAACCAAATTAAGACAAATAAAAAATTAGAGGATCAATTTGACACTTCTCGACAAAAGCAATTACCAAAAGAATAATTTAACTTTTATTTTTTATTTTTTAGATATTTAACACTATTTTTTATTCATTTTTGTTAATTTAAATATTTTTAATGCTAATTATATTTTGATTTTTAGCAACATTAAAATTTAATTATTTAATTATTTTTTAATTTTTATTTGTGAGCATTATATAAAATATTAAACACAACTAACATTATGGGTATTTTTGTCCTTTAAATGAAATAAAACTGCATTAATGGTTATTGGGCCATATTTAATTTAATATCACAATTAATTATGAATTTCTGTAAAATTTAATGGGCACTAGCTAGCCGTTCCCTAAGACTGAAATTTGAGATAGGTTGACTTAAACTGACAGTCGAGATAGATCGACTTAAACCAAAATTTTGATAATATATTTTAAGAAAATTAACATTTTTTCATGTTTAAAAAGAAAATCCATAAACTAGACCAAACCCACAAAGTTTTTGTGAAATTTTTATCCAATGGACTTTTGTGATCCTAACATAGAGAGATAATATCAAATTTTATGAGTCGAGCTAAATTGACATCTCCTTGTATGAATCATATGGACTCACTTTAACATTTCTAATATTAATATATGAAGTAATTATTTAAAAAAAAATTAACTAATCATTTCTAATAAAAGAGACGTGCAGTATCAAAACTAACAAGTTATTAGTATAATACATAAATAAATACGATATGGATAGTTTTAGAAGCATCCAAAAAAGGATAAAGGAAAAAGAAAAGAAAACCTCCCCTATCCCGAAAAAGAGCAAAACGATGAATTTGTTTTCTCAAAAATGCTTTCAATAGTGCGCATCTTTTTTGGAATTAAAGAGTTTTTTCTCCCATAAAGACTTGAAAAACTCCTTGAAAACAAAAAGATTAGTTTTTATTTTTGAAAAAAATATTCCGAGGCTTGTTAGGAATTTTGCTTTAGGTGTTCCTAACATGCTAGTGTTTGAAGAGGTGCAATAGAAAAAGTAAAAAAGTGAAAAGGCAATGATAGGCTGGTATAGAAATTGCACAAATAAGAACACAACAAATAGGTTCATTATTTCTCTTTAGTTTTTGACCCCTTTACGATGAAAAGTAATAATGATGAAGGAGAATGGAAGTTGTAATAGGAGTACTAGCTGCAGCTACCACTATATATATACACTCAATTATCAACCTTTTTCTAGTCAAACAGATCATGCCATTATATTTACGTTACTTACTAATATAATTATCTATTTATATGGTGTACTGTCCTGTTTTGGGCTCAACTATCGGAAAAATATCTATAAATATGTCAATTATGACTCTCAAAAATGGGTTGAAACTAGCGAATCAATCTGATTTATCACTAGTTCAGATGAGATTGGGTTGAATTTTTTTTTAAATTTCAATACGGATTGATTTTTGATTTGACTCACCAACATGCAAATAAAGGATCACGTAAGTGTTTTTTGTTAAGTTGAGCTTTACACTGCAAATAAAGGATCACACAAGTATTTTTTTGTTAAGTTGAGTTTTACATCTGGGTCATGTTAGGTTGTTTTTTTCAGCCAACACATAGATAATTTGTATTTTTTTTATTTTGATTTGTATTTGGATTGTATTAAAGTTTATTTAAATTTTAATTAGAATTATAATTTAGTTTTGACTGGAAAAAAATTGTATTTTTTAATTAAATAAACCCGTAATCCAACATGTTTAATCTACCAACCCGTGATGACCAGATGGAGTTCAAATTTTTTTGGCTCACTAATAAATGAGCCGAAATGTGTTAGCTCACTAAATAATTAATCCATAATAGATCAGGCTGAATCGGGCTAGGTTAACCGTTTTGATTAACTCTAATTTATGATAAGTTTCATATATAAATATGTAGAAAGAGAATGAAAAAGACATATACAACTGTAAAGTGAGATAATTTTTTTTGTCGATATATTTTGTTTTCACACCCTTTTACTCTTATAAATCAATGTTAAATTAAGACAATTCTGATTATATCATTATACAAATTTACAATTTAGTTAATTAAACATATCTTTCATTTCAACAATCTCTTTCAAATCGTAAAATGGATGTTGTAACTTGTCTAATAATCACCACAAAATCTCATATTGTAATTATCTCATATTGTAATTGTTGGCAAGAATATTTATAATTGTTTATGTTGGAGACGTTTTGAGATTAGGGTTCGACCTCTTTTGACTCGGTCAATTCTTATTCCGTTTAATAATGAATTGGGTTGGATTGGTCCATCACAAAAAATAGCTTAGAAATTGTAACATATCCAAGTTATAAGCTCGTCTATCATTTTTTATCTTTTAACTTTTTAAAATTTGTTGTTTATATATATATATATATATATATATATATATATATATATATATATATATATATATAATATATATTTAATCACGTAAATATCTTTTTAAGTGTTTTATTGATTAACTAATATTTATAATTGAATAAATTAAAATAATTCTTACATTTACTTTTAAATTACTTTATTCTAACTAAAAATTCAAACTTTTAAATGTTAATTATTTAAATTTCAATAATATACGCATTTATATCTTTACAAAAATATAATATAAAAACTTAACATTTTAATTATTAAATTAAAAAATAAAAAATAAAAATTAAAAAATTAAAACGAGCCAGTGGACTAAGAGAACTGATCCATATTTGGATTACCAATTTGACAGATTACATAGACCAAACTAAAACAGATTAGCTTCTGTTTCTGCATACATTAAATCATAAAGAACTGGTCTGAGTAAAAAAAAATCTAATTTTCTTTGTCTAAGTTTAGCTTCTACACTGATCTAGATACAATTTAATGCACTCAGTTATCCAGGTAGTCATTTGAGTGAAGAAAAAAAGTCATAATAATTCTTTTTGTTATGAGACTTTTCACTCAAAGATCAAATTGAACATTTGAGATATGTGATTTATATTTTTTTGTTTGTAAAATTCAGTTAATGGAGTATTTTGTGTAGTTGCTGTTGTTTAAATAGTTTGTCATTTTTAGTGTTATATTTCAAGACCACAGGCACGTTCGTTAGATGTTTTTACTTGGCCTCCAATTCACAATTTATTGTTTGTTTTTTTTTTAAATGTAGTATATGAAAATTAAGAAAAACTAGTTGAAATTTTGAATTTTATTTTTGTCTTAATAAAATAATGTTATTAAATTAAAAAAAAAATGTTATATCAATGTCAAGTCTAATTGGTATCATTATCCTTTTGATGCAATATCAAGTCATATTAATTACCCCATGCATTTCGGCATGTGAACAACTATCTCCAGAAAATAGCTTTTTTCTTCCATTTATTCACCACAAATAAAACAACTATTTTTTTTTTCAAAAGCTTATATTCGATAGAAGTTACTTAAAACTTAGATCAAATATGATAACTAGAAATCGAAAGTTAATTTTTAATATTTACTAAAATTTTAGTGATGATTTTCATTGTCAAATGGAATCACGCCAAATGCTAAACAACCCAGTTGATTTCGATTTTTAATAAAAGAGCTCCGTAATAATTTAAAGTATCAATTTTTTTAATATATATATATATATATATATATATATATATATATATAATTATAATTAAACTTAATTATTAATTTCATCTTAGTTTAAATGGAATAACATCATTTTACTTAAAAATTTGAGTTAAAATTTTAAATATAAAAATTAAATTAAATACTGTTACTTTTACATAATATGATAATGATCTAATACATGACAAAAGAAACTGATATAAAATGAAATAAAAAATTTAAAATACCACAAACTAAGATATGACATATTCAAATAAAACGTTAATATTAGTTTAACAAAATAAGTTCTATTAGATATTTTTAAAAACTAAAAAACTTAATTATATGTAATAAAAATTTGAGGTCAAATTAAATTTTCTGATCAAATTAGTAATTGAAAAGTGAAATTAAGCCTAAATACTTTTAGCACACTAGTCGATGATAAACAGTATAATATTCTTAATTAAAGCTATAGTAATGTTTGATTAACTTTATTTTTAATTTCTGTACTAATAATACTAAAAAGAGTGTTAAAGAAGTGTAGTGTAGTAGGGTTAGTGACATACGTAAATTGATGAATAGTTAGGCACAGATAATCTTTCTCCTGCTATTGGACAGTCATAACTCATTCCAACAAGTCATGTGTAACACAACAAACACCCTTTTCAATAAATTTCTATGACCTATTCTTTCATTCTATTCTTTCTTTTTTGGTCTTCTTTTCATCATTTTTCCTTTCTTTCTTGGCTTTTGCCAGCAAGTTAGATTTAAAACAGGATGATAGCAAAACTTGTGACCAAACTTCTAGATATCAGAAATTTATGTAGTATATAATGTGAAAATATTTACAAAAATATAGTTTATAGATTTTTATTTTAACATGTTTAAGGATGATAAAAAAATTTGTATTAGCAAATATTCGTGGTGTGACAGATATTAAGATTTATATTTTGATACTACTCGCAAATTTGCATTTTATAAACATCAAATTAATTTGCATCAATATTTTATGGAATAATTTGATTTAAATTACATTTAAAAATTATTATTTTTTATCTAATTTTACATTATAAAGATTATTTTTAAATAATTTTATTTAATATTTAAAATATTTATAAATATTTTTCATAGATATTCGATAAATAAATAAAAAAATTGTAAATAAACACCCACTCGTTGTGATTCCTAAACAAATGTCATTTATTCTTATTTACATAGCTTATAGTTTAAATAATTAAAGTTTTATTTTAAAAAAAATTGTATTAATTTTGTTGCATATTGCACTGTGACAAAATTTAAAAGAATATATTTTACTTTTAATATTTTAGAATATTAACTTTTTGATATACGACTTTGCAAGACTTAATAAAAAAAATTCTTAACCCGTTATAATATATAAGTCAAGCCAATTCGAACCAAATTGTCCTTTTTATAGCTTTATTATTCAGAAGATGCATGGTTTCACGTTTGATTTCACACTTCAAAAATAAATTTACAATTTTTGTGTATTATTATTTTTATTTATTTTGAACAAGTTTTTAAACACCACATACTTATGTGGACATTGAATACATAAAGATAAAAAATAAAATAAAATAAAAAGGTATGGAAGTGGCCTACTGACGAAATTGGAATGTAATTGAGAAATGAAATTGAATTGAAGGGATGACCAAAATTTATATAATAATAATAATATATGTTATTATCAAAGTATTTGTTTGGTGATAGGATATATTATGAAGTTGACTTTTAAGTTTAATTAAACTTTATAAAATTAGTATATAAAATGAAGTTTGGATATCTTATTTATTATAAATTAGTTTTATTTTTAGTGTAGGTAAAATTTTCATAATTATTTTTATATTGAGATATATATATTTTGTATATAAGATTAAATATTGAAAAATAATTCAATAACGGTCGATAGTAAAAAAAAAAAAATAATAGACTTAATGAACAATTTCTCTTGTATATGATGTAAATCATAACCTTTATATCATATTAAGTAATGAACTTGAAGTTTAGTTTACCTTTACAAAATTAATTTATAAATTGATATTATCTTTAGTTCACTTCTAAAATAATATGAAAAATACTAAGAATTATAATAGATTCTATGCACATAATTTGAATAAAAAATCTAATGGTTTAAGAAAGAAATTTTATACGTAAACAATTTATAAAAGGATTTTATAAATATTTACAATAATATTTCCGTATTTTGTTATTTAGCATAACACTAAGTCCGATAGATTTCGAACTGGTTAGTACTAAAATATTTAAATACATTTAGAAGTCGCCATTGTTTTACATATACAGATATGAGTGAAAAAACTGAAATATCAGACTATTTAGCAAATTTATATATGAAAATCTTAATTATTGATTTGGAAAAAATTATTTACTTTCTCACTTCTCTATTTTGTAATTTTATCGTAAATGTGAGGGAGAAATTATTAAATATTCATAACATAAGGTAAATGTAATAGAAATATTGGAACAACTAATCACATACTAATTTGGGAACTAATATTGCACTCCTGACACTTGCTCCATTGTGGCTCACTTTTTTTTTTTTTGTTACGTATATGATAAATATAAAATTTAGAATATATAATTTCTTTTAATTATATTACAAATTTATTTTAAATTATTATATATTTTTTAAATATAGAGAAAAAGAGAAGAGTATTAATATATGGAATGGATAGATTTTAACACCCTAATATTATTTTAATAATAATTTTAAAAGAATAGGAAAAGAGTTTATAAATAAAAATTAAATGCTATTTTTTAGTTTATTATGATATTTTAGTTTTCGAAAAATTTATTCTCACTACTATAAAAAAAATCTATTATTAAATTGAGATCTTGGAAAGTTCAAAAGTATAAATATTTTGAATTGATATAATTTAAGATTTGGTAAGTATAATCAATTATTTATAGCTTTAATTTTTTTTCTTCCCTTTTGTAATAGATAGGTTAAGAGAATATGATGTAATGGATTATTTTTTTAGTATGTATACTAATCTTATATATTATTGAGGTTGAGTCTAAAAGTATGAAATAATTGTATAAGCAGAAATCTTTTTGTCAAATGTTCTGTTTTTTATTGTTTGGGGTGTTCTCGAATATATATTGTTCGGCATGTTAATGTCTAGGAGAGACTCCAGTGATATAGAATGAAAATACTTATATTATATCAAGTCTTTTAAACAATTGGATATGTGATTTGAAAGCTTAATTATTTGTTGGGCATCAAAGCATCCTAAGGTTGTGGGGGAGATTTTAAAACTTGTTGTGTTATTTCGAAATATTTGATCAAGAGTTTACAACTAGATCAAAAGTTATCACTAATAACCAAAGTGTGTATATTTCTAGTTAATAATATAATAGTCAAAGTGTCATGATCCAATTACAACTTAATCAATTTAACCTTCGACATGAACAATTGATAGCAAGTGAAATAATCTCTCCCATAGCAATGGTTATACTAAAAATCAAATTCATGACTTTAACTTTGATACCAATTATAAAATCAAATGTCCATCACTGAGCCAAAAGTCATAGTTGATTATTAGGGTGTGACTCTTTCTACATAAAAGCGTATAGTCCAAAAGACATGATTCAATTGTGATCTCGCTCACCCAACCCCCACCACGATACAATTGATGTTACTTACAACACCCAATAAGTGATTGCCACTCAAGATTTATCACGAACGCTTAAGCAATAAGGTAATGACTAAAATGAAGACGATCTTATAGAGGTGCTACTCTTGACTTCTTTTTGCACAAGTGGTAAGAGTGTTGTTTAGGTGAAAGGAATGATATATACTTTACATTAAAAAAGTCACTCAAGTAAATTTTTCGATAAATTTGTTAGTAAAATGAGCAACAAATTTTCTACCAAGTCTGATGATTTTTTTTTTATATATTAAGAGGAGATAGATGAGAAGAAGAAGAATAGGTGGAGGAGGAAGGGAAGGAATGTGAAGATGAAGGTAAAGAGGAAGGCAAAGAGGAATATGAAAGGAAAAGCATGAGGAACATGAAGAGGAAGAGAAGGAGGAGGCACAACAACAAAAGTGACGTAGTTTTGGCGGTGGCACGACGGGGATGGCATAGTGGTAGCTCGCTGACGGTGGTGGAGGAGGAAAATGAAGAGGGAGAGGTAGAGGAAAGAAAGGAGAAAAAGGAGGATGAGGGTGGAGGGGAGGAAGAAGAAAAGGAAGAAAAAAGAGGAAAAAAAAAATAAAAGAAGAGGAGAAGGAGGAATAAGAGCAAATCACACTATTTACCAGTGAATTTTATCAATTCGTTGGTAATTACAAAGGGATTTAGGTAAAATTTATTGACGACCACTTTATTAATTAATTTTTTATCATCGGTGTTTTGTGAGTAAACTTGAATTATAGACAGAATTTTGTTATTGATAGTAAATTATGTGTGTTAGATAAAACACAAATTTCTTATAGTCAAAAAATAAGATGTGCTTCTTAAAAACTATGATTCAAATCTACACAAAAAAGAAAAAACTATTATGTTTGTTGGGATATACTTTACTTTAATGTTCCAATGTAGATCCACAAACCAATATTTATAATTTATCTTTATATCGTTTTTTATTACATCATATTATTTATAATAACTATATTTCTTCTTTTAATAGGTGTTATTTAAATGTAATTTAGTATTTGAGCAGCTTAATTAGTAATTTGGTCCATAAATATACATTTTTAATACGATTTGGTACTTATATTTATTTTAATTCAATTGAGTTCCTAAACCTTAAACCCTAAACCTTAAAAGACATAATGTAACCATTAAGTTAAATTTGTCTTAACACCATTCAAAGTATCAAAATTTAGCTCTACCACTTGTAAAAATCTGAGTCATGTTCTATTTTTGAATCCTTTAATTTTGACACGTGATAGATCTAGATTTTGACACGCGACACTTCCAAACAATGTTAACACTTAATTAATAGGAGAAACTATATTGAGTTTTTTTCTTAAAAAATTAATATTCAATTGAGTTTTTTAAAAAATTGACACTAAATTGAAGGAAAAAAACTAAACATCGAAGTCAAACTTCTAATTAAGTGGAGGTAATGATATAAGATTTTCATTATTAAAGCATTCTTTTAATTCCGCCTTTAATACTCCATGGACTCCCATAAATATCTAATAGTACACTAGATAATAGCCAAATTCATTTTTTTAAGAGTAAATATTATTATTTTTGTAGCCTAATCAATTATTACTTTATTAAATTTAATATGTTTCTTAAAACTAAATTGAATGTTTATTATAATATATGGTCTTGATATTCTCACAATGAAAGGTATATTGAGGCAGTTTTTTCCGCATAAAGCGTGAGATGAAAGAAAATGGAAGAGGTTTTAATTAGCTTGAGACTTTTTGAAGCTTTGACTAAGTCACATTCTACTGAAGACACAATAATGTTTGGAAAATGGGAAATCCATGTAAATTGTTAGCTGTTGATTGCACATTTTAGGTAAACAAAGCTAAACGTGGAAGTGTTATACATAGTCCACGGAGGTTTCTTTATTTTTGACATTGAAAAATGCTGCATTCTCTTTGACTTTGGTGTGTTATTCATTTTGTCATAATGAATATCTTGCTAAAAGGACGTTGATGATGTGACGTCTGTGGACTATGAAATGCATGGTGGAATCAGAAAACGATATTTTCACTTTCTAAAAAAAAATATATGCCAAACTAATATTCCATTTATAAATATGATATTTTTTATTTTAAATTTCAAATTAAATAATTTGAAAATATTTTAGAATCTAAAATAAAAAATGTATTTTTATTATATAATGAAAATACCTTTTCACCTAACATATGGAGGCTCAATGTGAAATGTATGGAGGTGCACGAAGAAGTTGCCACGATTACTGCTTAAGGCTTGGGCCCTTTAAATACAGCTTCCCTTCGGCCCACAATGGCCCAACTCTCACGGCCAGCTTAATGGTGATGTGGAAACCAAATAAAGATACATAAACACTACTAAATTGGCTCCAGATTTGTTTCTTTAATTTTTTTTTTAAATTATGTATTAATAATAAAAAAATTACTTAATACATAATATTTTGTCTAATACGACATTATATTTACGTTTATTTTACTATTACTACTATTATTATTTATCTTAAAATGTACATTGTGTTAATATGTTAAGTTCACTTGGTTTTACATGTTCATATATTTTAATTATATAAATTTAATATTATGTAATATTTTAATTCGTAAAGTTTAATATTCGAGGATTGTTTTTTTTTAATTTAAGATTTAGGATTTTTCAGATTCAACACTAACTATTTTATTTTTTTATTACAAATATTTTATCCTCTGACGTACTTTTTAAAATTTTGTTATCAGGGTAAAATATTCATAGTTAACTACTTTTATCAAATAACTTGATTCGCTACCTTTAATTATGTTTTTCTCCCAACTTCGTTTATTTTGTCCACCAAAATCGAATATAAGACCCAATTAAAGGGTTCAAATTCAGTTTTATGCGAATCAATCAAATGTTGGTGACTTAAAAATAGATTCCAATTTAGTTAAGACAATTTGGTTAGTTTCTTCAGTTAAAACAATGTTTGTTATATAATTCTTTGTCTGTAGAAAAAAATTATTTTATAATATTTTGGTGTTAACCAATGGGAAATGTTTTTAACATGTAAAAGAGATAGTTTCGCATTGGGTGAAGTCCTCCTTTCTCAGGACGTTCTTAGGACTTTTGGAAATTTAGTTGGCTAGTCGTTTTAAATTAATCCTTTTAAAACGTATTTCATAAATACTAAAATAACAAATTTTGTACAAGAACTAAAAAACAAACTGTGTGACGTTGTTTATTTTGTTGTGTAGTAATTAATTTTATAAAATAAATATGATTTACAATAAAATTTTTATTTAAAAAAATTAAAATAGAAATTTACTAGAAATAGAAAATTATATAATTTTAAGTTTTACTTAATATATAAGATGTGGACACAAGAAGCTGGTACGACTTCAATCAGGATATTGTGTCCACAATAAGCACAATTAGTTGTAAGCCCAGTTATTGGTATTCCAATCTTGTCATGAGATTTATTATTTTTTAAGTTTTTTCTCGCGCATTTTAAGTATATTATTTTTATCTGCAAAAAGTATTAAAAAACTAAAAATAAATTGAAAATTTTCGTAAATTGAGACGTATAGAAACACAGAGTTAACATCAATTTAATCTAACGAAAATAACTAAATTGAATTAAAAAATGGTTGGAAGATTAAATTGAAAAAAAAAAATTAATAGAAAGACTAAAATGAACCAAACTAAAAAAATTAAGAATTAAATAATTAATTATACCTAAAATATATTTTTACTTATAATTTACTATTTTAAATTGTAATTTAAAAACATTAACACAAATATATTATTGTAAAATTTTCCAAATTCAAATAAATAACCTCGCTTCTTTGTATCCATGGTAATAATAACACATGGGTGTATTTGAGTGTGCCGAACCTATCACGAGGTATCACGGTGGAATCAGAATCTGGAATTCCGTAGCTAGGATTCCTTGATAGTGTCTCGTAACACTCATAACACATGGTGTGCTAGAACCCTTCTCAGAATCCTTCCTCTTTTTCTATCTTTGTTTCTTCCACGTCAATAATATTTGTTTTTATACGTACTAGTATATTCAGAACAAGATTCAACTATTTAAAAACAGGTCACGGGTGTCTTAATGGACCATTCCCGAATCCAGTTGCTGAATTTGAATGCATAATCGGATTTTGTTGTTTGAGAATGATAAGTTTAAAATAATGTGAAAGTTAAAAGAATTTTAAAGGAAAAAAAAGAAGAAAATATTTAAAAAAGTAATGAGAAGAAGAAGAGGGTGGTGGGTGTGGACAAAGGAAGAGGGGACAGAGGGAAAGACAGAGAACACATGACGAGAATCGTTTGAAACGCATGAAAACAAATGTTGTGTGTTGGAGCGGTGGGAGAGAAAGGTAGGTCAAGTATCTTCCAAGATTCTTTACCCTTACCACTTTTGTACCTCTTTGTGTGACCGATCCACATGCATCCTGTTGCTTTCAAAACCCACACTCCTTCCATCCTTCTATAATTCATTTTTATAATAAGGAGAAAAGAATTTGACACCTTTTAACAATTCTTACAAAGATGAAATAGTCTTAACAAAAATTATTTTTTATATTTAAGAAAAAGAAAATAAATAATAATAAAGGATAATATCAAATAATAATAAAAAATATAGTGTCAAAATACCGGTATCCAAGATAACTTATAATATATATCATTAAATTTATGTAAAGATATATAAATTTAGAGTAGTAAATATGGGTTGAAACTCACGACCTAACCCGGCTCACCATGGGTTTGGACTGGATTGGATTGAAATTTTTTTACAAATTTCAATACGGGTTAATTTTTGACCCGGTTCATCTAGAACCCGACTCACCTGGGTTGACCCATGGTGAGTCGGGTTGGCTCACCAACCCGTAAACAAAACGTCACACAATTATTTTTTATTAAGTTGGGTTCTACATTTGGATCATGTTAAGTTATTGTTTTTAGCCAACAGATAAATAATTTGTATTTTTTTATTTTGTTTTGTATTTAGATTGTATTAAAGTTTATTTAGATTTTAATTAGAATTAGAATTTAGTTTTGAGTGAAAAATAAATAAATAAAATGTATTTTTTAAAATTAAGTGAACCCGTGAGCCAACCCGTTTAACCCGCCAACCAGTGGTGGATCGGGTCGGATTCGAATTTTTTTAGCTCGCTAAAAAGTGAACCGAGTTAGATTGGCTCACTAAATCATCAACCCGTGGTAGGTCGAGCCAAATCACGTCGGATTATCCGTTTTGACAGCTCTATATAAATTATTCACTCTTTTTTTCTCAAATAAAAAATATGTCAGAATATGTGAGAAGCATCTAGATGCTCTCAGTTCGAATACAATAAAATTGAGTGAAAGAGATACAATAAAAAATGGAGTGAAAAAATTGTTTAATTAGAAATAAAAAATTACGAATTTATACCTTATTTTAAGATTGTGTACACCCAACATAATTTATTTATTTGGTTGTATATTTACATTTCTTCGAATGTTTGCAAAATGTTATCTTTTTATCTTTTTTTTTTCAAGCATTCTTCTTCCACGTCTTTCTACCCTCTAGTTCACTTTCTTAGGTTGCTTTTTCATGCTTGAGAGCGAGGGAAAACTAATTTTGAGTGCACATTTTTTTCATGTTCGATATATTAAAAAGTTTTCAATCTTGTTTTCCTATATTCATTCTGTATAATTAGATATATCTTAAATTTGGTGATTGAAGGTGTAGGATTTCTAATTTTTTTGAGATGTAGATAAAATTTCATATATATGAAGTGATTTTTTTTTTTCAATTCTGAAATGAAATCATTTTAAAGATGGTGGATGGTCTGAAAATAAAATAAAATAAAATAGTTTGTGTAATATTTAATGTGTTTAATTAGTGGTAATGATAAGTGATGGAAATTGTTTTGATAATGGTGAGCAACTGGGGCAGCAGAAACAGCAGAAAAACCATAATAAGTTGTACAATGAGACATTACTCTGAGAAACCAAAAGCAAAATAGGAAATAGTTGTTGTTACTCACATGTCATGGTCCTCACTTCTTGGCTATTCGACATACCCAAAAGCTAGGAACTGGGTGTCTCCAACTGCATATACTACTATTATACCACCTCTTTCTTTCTTATTATTATTATAATAATAATAATAATAATAATAATAAATAATAATACTATTATTTTGATCACGTGATTCCTTAAATAACCATTAAACATCGAGATAATTGGCTATCATTATATATTCTTAGTGACAATGAGAATTTTACATAAATTTTGTTAAAAATTCTACGTGAATTATAGATAAAAATGATTTTATAAAATTGAATTAAATTTAAAATTTATTTTTTAATATAATATCAAAATCATAAATTATAATATATTTTAATAAAATTTATTATTTATTAAATTTTTTGTTTCACATGCTATCAAACCACTTAATAGAAAAATCAATATGATTTTTAATAAAATCTCTTGTAGTTTACTGTGTTTAAAAAATTGTTAGGAAAGCGGTCCTAGCATTATATTTTATTCTTCCATAGATGTTCATTCAAAATTTCATTCAAGCAAAAATTAATTTGATTTTGTTCATAATTTTGTATACAACACTAATTAAAAAAAAAATAGAAAAAAAGTCTCATTTTGTTGATTCTTTGGCAAAGCAGTGTGCAAAGAATAGCCAAGCTAGTGACTTTTTTTTTGTTATATTTATTTAGCCTGGTCATAACTGGTTAGGTAGCCGTTGGGTCCATGTATGCATATTTATTAATTAAAAAACAATGGAGGTTCATTTTTCATCAATTACAACCAATACCATCATTAGAATTTAGAATAACTAATCAATTGCTAAACAAAATTTTTGAAGATTTGAATTGCCACCAACCCACCTGGGCAGTCCCTACCACCTCTCCATTAAGTGATCAATTTCACATTTTCCATATTCACCAAATAAGTGGTGGAATTAAATATCGAAAGTGCTCCAACTAACATGAGATTAATCGTAAACGAATGAAAATTAGCCTCACAAAACATAAACGTGGGTACTAATTAAAATATCGTTACATATGTGACATTAATTGTTTCGTAATAGAAATTATTAAATAGACCCTAATAATATTATGATGTTTAGATTACAATTATTTATGTAGTAAGAAATTCATAATGTTTGAGAATTGTATGGGGCCAGCCCCTTGGTTTAGGGAGAGTGACCACAAAGTAGGGGCACTTGACCATTTTAAAGTGGTCATCATTCAGATTCTATTTCTCTTTGTATGGCCCACTTTGTCACTGTTTTTCCCTCGACCATGGAAGCGGAATTAACAATAGTGTTCTGTCTGTTACACAGATTCATGAATCTGGAAATTTGTTCAAATTTTCTAAGTCATAGTCTTTCCCATGCACTTATTTTACTAATATCAATATCGTCGGCAAAACAATTGCTTTCATATTCATCACTGAAACGTGGTAAATTTTAATCAAACACACGTCTAACAGTATATTTTTGTGTTTATCATGAGACAAATTTAGAGAATATAAAGATAAAATCATACTTTAATACAAGAAATAATTTATCTTTAAATGTTTAAGAAGTGTACAATGTAAATTGATTCGATAAGATTTGTTTTTAAAATAAGATCTTAAATTTACTTAGTTAATGTGCAATCTTTATTTATTTACTTTTAATTAATGTGAAATCTTTATTTATTTATCTATAACAATATACAAAGGAGATTCCCCTTTTTGTGTCCACTTTTCAAAATACTTATTTTACTCTTTAAATATAACAATTTATTAAATTTTTAAGAATTGACAGTTAGTTTTACAAACTTTTTATAAGATCATATGTCTCTGTTTCTTCTCTTCTTTTTTATTTATCAATGGTTATTCTTTTATCTGTTCTGATATATTTCACTTTATTTTTAATAAATATAATTTTAATATATATATATA
>Ga0214542_1004509_pt1 | contig 27576 bp, 18 predicted proteins | sample CNSS1metaG_FD_160096 | JGI IMG/M metagenome (GOLD analysis project Ga0214542, IMG submission 160096) | Root nodule microbial communities from cowpea collected in UCLA plant growth center, Los Angeles, California, USA - CNSS1 | ecosystem: Host-associated > Plants > Roots > Nodule | place: USA...
TAATATATATATAGATATATATATATATATATATATATATATATATATATATATATATATATAAGGTAAAGTTTAGCGGGTACGGGTATCCACGGGTACGGATACTATGATACCCGTATCCGCCCCGTTAACATGCGGGTATCAAAAATACTCATACCCGCGGGTAGCGGGTATCCATTTTTAATATCCATTTCCTACCCGTTGCGGGTTTTATCCGCGAATATCCGCGGGTACGGATTTTTTTGAGATCCCTAAATGCAACTGGCTTGTTACTTTTTTGTATTAATAATAATCTTACTTTTGTTTGACGTGATAAATGGTTATTTAATATGGCATCTCTTACCGTTAATGATATACTTTAGCAAATTATTCCTATTAACCTAATAAACTAATTAAAGAATAATTTTATACATCGGTGGCAGTAAAAAATTACCGTAAAAATACTATTGTAATTAGTCGATTTGGTGGAACTCTTCAAGATTTTATTCAAGAATATCACAATTCAAATTGAGTAACCTATTATATAACAAGTTTTTATCACTGCTCTTTCTACCTTTCCTTTCGCAGAGGTTTTGTGAAAGTGTTTGCTGGAAATTAAAATTCTTTATCGGAATATCCTAAATTAATACTAATCACGTTTGGTGGACATCTCTGCATCGGTTTCATCGCGGTTGAAAGCATAGTATGCGCTATATAAATAGCACAAAAGGGAATGTGAAAGGGTGAGTAATTGAAAAGTTTTGAAGATGGCGAAGAAAAATTTTCCCATGGGTTTCTCTGTTGTTTGCATAACCTTAATCCAGTTCATAGCTTCACTGAATTTCAGCACATCCCAGAACGAAATTAGCACTAGTACAACAACCACCACAACTAAGGCCTTTTTCATATTTGGCGACTCCACTGTAGATTCTGGCAACAACAACTTCATAGATACCATTCCAGAGAACAAAGCGGATTACAAACCATACGGACTCAACGCTTTTTCTCATCAACCAACGGGACGATTCTCAGATGGTCGTGTCATTGTAGATTTTATAGGTATGTTTTTGAAGTTGTTTTTGAAGCAAATATCATAGTACTTTGTCCTTTGTGTGTACTAAATTAACTTCTATTACGTGCTAATGCAGCTGAATATGCTGAGCTTCCACTAATCCCTCCATTTTTGCAACCAAATGCTGATTTCAGCAACGGTGTCAACTTTGCTTCTGGTGGGGCCGGTGTTCTTTCTGAAACCAATCATGGACTGGTAAATTGCCGGCACAATATGATACATATGTAATGTAACACAACTGTTGTTGTCTAAGATATATAACATCATTCATTATTACATGATCCTTTTGCACCTATATCTGTGACTCGTGACATGCAACTTGTGAACCTGACTTATGAAGAACTCTTTAATTAACAAGTTGCTATGTGAATAGGTGATTGATTTTCAAACACAATTACGTCACTTTGAAGAAGTGAGGAACTTGTTATCAGAAAAGCTTGGAGAGAAGAAAGCAAAGGAATTGATCTCAGAAGCAGTTTATTTCATTAGCATAGGAAGCAACGATTACATGGGTGGTTATCTGGGTGACCCAAAAATGCAAGAAAGCTACAATCCTGAGCAATATGTTGGAATGGTCATTGGAAATTTGACACAGGCCATCCAAGTAAGCCAGATTAATTAAGCAAACTAAATGAAACCCTAATTAATGAGGAAAAACATAACAAGTTGATCTCTTTTTTACAGATTCTATATGAGAAAGGAGCAAGAAAATTTGGGTTCTTGAGTTTGTCTCCTTTGGGTTGCTTACCAGCTCTTAGATCTCTAAACCCTGAAAGCGACAAAGGTGGTTGCTTTGAGGCAGCTTCTGCTCTTGGTCTAGCGCATAATAATGCTTTGAGTAATGTTCTCACAAGGCTGAAACAAGTCCTTGAAGGGTTCATGTACAGCAACTCTAATTTCTATGACTGGCTTCTAGATAGAATAGATAACCCCACAAATTATGGTAAGTAATTCACAACCGATTCATGGACAAGAACATGTATGAACAAGTCTTGGTAACCAATTGGATTTTGTTTATTATGGAAGGTTTTAAAGATGGAGTTAATGCTTGCTGTGGAAGTGGACCATACGGTGGCATGTTCAGCTGTGGGGGCTCTACGAAAGATACAGAGTTCAGCTTATGTGACAATGCTGGTGATCATGTATGGTGGGATTCTTTTCACCCAACACAGAACATTCATCAGCAATTCGCTAAGGCATTATGGGATGGACCATCCTCTTCTGTAGGGCCATACAATTTGAAACAACTCTTCTCCAACAACGAGATCACGCTCACTATAGCTGATGTAGTTGATGCCCCACAAAACCAGCAACACAGTTTCACTGTCTGAGTTCTTTTTTTCTTTTAAATGAATCTCAAAGGTAATGGTTGAACTGAAATAAGAACGTTAATTTCTACTCAATATTATACAGCAGCACGTTGAAAAGTTATAATGCTTTAGGCATTCAAATAAAAAAGTTATCAGTTTTAGTTTCTTGTCTAGTACTGTAATGATACTAATTATAATCATTTTCAATTTAAAATAAAACTTACATTAAGTGCAACGCATTAACGGGTATAATTTCTACACAATGAAGGAGACCGTTACCTTCCTAGTACAAGAATAGTATAGTCACATAGCGACCATTGCACCAGCTCCTAGCACTCCATTTATAGAGGAGTTCGGTACATGAAGATTAGGTAAAGAATTTCCATCACAACCTCACAAACTATATTTTACAACCAATAACAACTTGTGTTACAATAAATAGCAACTTCTATTACATCAGTACCTGAAAGACATAGACAAGGTTTATAATAAAACAATTCACATGTTTTAATATCTTAATATATGTGTTAGGTTCAAAACATTTGTATTTTTACAATAATATACAATAACATATTATGATGTGTAAGACACTTTGATGTGACTTGGTTATCAATCCCATCTATTTTAATTCCACATGAGTCTGATTTAATCTAGACCGGTCAAACTCAATCTGATCTAAGCAAAATCTAACTTGACTCGTACGAGACATAAGGCAACTCACTTCAACCTTAATCCAAGTTGACTCAGTTCTACCTAAGCCTAGATCGATTCTACTTAACTTGGACCTGACCATACTTGGTCTTGATCGGGTTGTGCTTGGCATGATCTTAATTGGGTAGGCTCAACTCGGTCTTTATCAAACTATGAATGACTTCGGCATAGTCCAACTCAATTGAATGTGGGTTGATCTCGACTAAATTAAATATGGATCCATCCAACTTGACTAAATGAGATATACTCATGCATCATATATTGATTCATCTTGACTTGTATCCATACCAATTCATTTCTATCTCGACCTAAATCGATTTGTTTTGACTTGTTCTCGAACTCACCTGCCTTGATTTTGGACCTTGGCCAACTTAGCTAAGCATGAGCCTATGAAGACTCAACTTGATCTAGGCAGGGGTCAACTTGCCTTGACCTGGGCCAAGGCTAACTCTACTCTACCTAGGCCTAAGGTAACTCACATATATTGGATTCAAGCCCAAACTGACTCATTTGGACCTAGGTCTGAGTCTTGACTCTACGTAGGTCTATATTGATTTAGTTTGACTTTGGTTAATTCAACTTGTACCCCAGTTGATTTGTCTTGACTTTGACTTGGATCAACTCGGTCCAACCTTGTTTGAGCCCAACCCAATTCTATCTTACTTGATCTAACCCAACCTAACATTTTGTAACTTGAAATGACATAGATGTATCTTAGATTTTTTATTTTCAAAATCTACAAAAATATCAAATATCTATACCAAATTTAATCCAAATAAATGGATTTGACTTAAGCTCCCAAAATATGGATTTTGATTTGAAATAAATCCATTTAAATAGACCTAAAATAATATGGATTTGAATAATTATGAATTGGATTTGACAATTTGAAATTTTTACCCACCTTTGGACAAAAGTGCAAGACACATGTCAATAAAAGATGATACTAACGCAAAAATGACTTATGACGTCTGCTCATGTACATATGATTAACAAAGATCAGACATAAAAAATGCGGGGTAGTAATTTATAAATAATTCGTCAATTTTTACGTTTGACATCTTTCCATCAGACATAACTTTTGATTTTTATGTCTGATCCTCTAAGCCATAACCTCTATAGCAAAACAATTATAGTGGATAATGACCATAACTACCTGAATTTGCAATTAGGTATGAAGACAAGGTTAGGTATGTACATACACGCCCCAACCCCATCCCGATATCATTTTAATACTCCTTTTTAATATTTTTATTTTATTTTTTTTACACAAAATATTTGACTCTCAATTTCAAGTGTTCAATCACACAAACCTTTAATTTGGTAGCTAATATAAACAACTTATATTTTTTTTATCCTAACTTTTGTTTCATTTGAAGAACTTTTATTTTGTCAAAATAATTTTCACTAATTATCTCTTAATAAATTGACTAGTTTGATATTGAAATTTTTTTCTTAAATCTACAAGGTACTTTTCATTTTATCATCTCTTTAACTGTATATTTATTTATTTTTTTTGCAATTTCAATAAATGGTATATGAAATTGTTTATAAGATACCCATTTGATTATTTTTACTTTTTTATATTTATATTTATTATTTATTTTTATCATGTAAAATATTATTTTTATTTTATAACTTATTTTTATCACCGTAATTATATAAATACAATTTTACTTATTATAGTATAATAATTTAATGGTACTGTGAGTCTTATTTACTATTGTTTAACATCTATCGAAATATATGTTAAAGTTTAAAACATAAAAAAATATTTTAAATTCAATTATTATTAATTTAATATTTATTTTTCATGTGATTTGGTTTGGTCGAAGGTCGGTATTATATTTTTTGTTTATAAGAAAACAATACTTTTCTGTAATAAATAAAGAAATAGATAGGTGTCAGGATATTAATTGTAGCATTTTAAAATTTTCTCTAATACGTTGTTTTTTTTTTTAGTTATATAGTTGATTCATAACTATATATTTATATCATGTAAATACAATACAATTTATGAAGGAATAAAAGCCTAAACTTTAAGAAAAGAAGGTGACTTAGTTTCTTGTGAGAATTAATATGTCAATTCAACGGAATAACTAATTTTAATACAGCCTGTGTTAAATAAAAACACGATGACATAACATGAAGAAAAAAAAAATAGCGAGGTCCTTGTTTCGGTGAAATAAAATTAATAATTCTCCAGCTAAAAGATAAATATTTTATTGGGTTATTAAAAGTTAATAAAAATATTTCATTAAAATCAACATGTTATAAAATACTATCACCAAGAAATAATAGACAAAGTGATAATATGATAATAAAGAGTGAAATTTGTGTATTATTAGCAAAACAAGAAGATGAATATAAAAAACTAACTATTATCTATATTTACATTTTTTTTTCTACTTCTGATTTTGAGTAGCACCCAAACAAAGCCCAAATAAAATATAGCCCAGTGGTTGATGTTTGTTTACAAATATTTATGCAATGCACAGGATTCATTCATGCGACTTTGTTCCATTGGAGTGGGCAAGAAAGTTTAAATGCCACGTTAGTTCACAATCACATTTACTCCGCGGTCGTTGAAACAAACAACAATTCAGATTTCAGACTATACCAAAATCGCATATAATACTTACAATTATTGCCAAACAATCTCTTCCATCTAATTCACTCCAATATATAGTTATTCTAAAATGAAAATAACTTCTCATACTTATTTATTTCAGATTTTTAATTGTGTGGCTTTGCTTCTTCTTTTCTCTTTGGATCTGTGACCACTGAGCTGTCAATAAATCACAACTTCGCAAAAATTAAATACAGTATAATAATATAAATAAATAATATATATAAATTTAAAGTAAACAAAAATTGAATCAATTATTAGCTGTTGGTCGTTCTTCTTCTCTTCTCTTCCCGTTCGTTCCCGTGCTCCAAACTTTTCCTTCTTCAACCTCTCAAATCTCTCCTTTTTTTTTCATCTTCTTCTATATCTTCGATCTCGCGCTAGCGTCTTTAAACGCTGCGTTTCGAGTTTCCGTTTTTCGCAACACGCACGTGCTTTTTATTCTCTGCGACTTCCGCTTCGTAGCTACAAAATCACGCAATCCGTAGTTTGTGAAATTTCGATCTGTGCGGTGGAGATTCTTCGCGGTGAGGTTGAGTCTCATCGGAGGGAGAGTAACGCGGGTTGCCGCGGGTGATGGCGGGGGAGGTGGTGGTTGGTGGCGGTGGTGCAGGAGGAAGAGGCGGTGGAATGTGGAGGGAGGTTCGATGAATTTGGGGGTGGGAGAATGCTGTATTTGAAGCAACCTAGGGTTTTTGAGAGCATGGAGTTGTGTGTTTTGGAGCATTGGTGGTTTTGTGCCTTCTCCTCGTGTTAGGTGGTGGTGATCGTTGTGTGCGAGAACGTTGGGTGATTTTATTGGCTACACTTTGCATGCGTTTTTGATGGTTTCCCTCTGAGCCCGAGGCTCGGGGGATCTGAATAATTGGGCGAAGGAGCAGCCATGGCATCTTCGGAGAATGAACCTTCTTCTCACTCTTCACCTCCTCCTCCTCCCGCAAATATTTGTATGCAAAAGTTCCGGCTATATGAGACTCTATCGGTGTGTATTTGTATGCTATTATGCACTTTTCTTGTTCTTTCCAATTTCCGTTTTTTAGTTGTTGTTGTAGTAAGGTCTGAACTCTGAACTCTGATTCTGCTGAGATCCCTTTATTTTTGTCGCAATTGATCGTTTCGTGTGAAAAATACGTTGTAGCTAAATTTTAGTTCTACGTCTTTATTTCTTGGTTGCTTATTGGCTGGCTTGTTCTGTATCGACGTATTGTAGAAGAAGAATTTTGTTTTTCCTCTTCCTTATAATTGAGTTGAGGGGCTATGATACGAAGGTTAATAAATAGTATTAGAAGTAAGGTCAATGCGCTTCTTTCTCGCTCACCATCGTATGCTGTGATGATATGCATGTTATCGAAGTTCTGTCGTATAGTTTCTCTAAATTTTTATTTTAACTTGTACATAAATTAATTTCAGTTTAGGGAGAAGTTAATTTTATTTTTTACTTATTTTTTTCTTAGAGGGACTTCTTGAGAAGCTCATCCGAACAAATCTTAATTTCTTGCTTTATTATAATGGTTTTTTACATTTCCAAAATAAATTTGACTGTAATTTTTATGGTATACACGTGAGCTTCTTTGTGGGTGATGCTTCCTATTTCATTTTACGCTAGAGTGCAATATGCCTTCACTTTAAAAGTGGGTCTTCTATGGCCTGTTTATGATTTAGACGATGTGTTTTACAATTGCACCGTTGAATTATCATGCCTGTTGTAATCCAATGTGTATATTAAACTTTGGATATCACATTTTGAGAAAATGCCGAGTTTCATGGTTGGATACTTTTGAAGTTGTGTTTATCAAATGTTTCTTTATTTAAAAGTTTTTTCCCTGTTTGTGCCACAGAACTTTTACATGATAGGAAGGGACAAGAGCAGGACTTATTGGAAAGTGTTAAAAATTGACCGTCTAGAGCCATCCGAGCTGAGTGTGCTTGAAGATTCCACCACATACACAGAAAGTGAATGTTCTGATCTGTTGAGACGTATACATGAGGGGAATAGGTCCACAGGTGGACTGAAATTTGTTACAACTTGTTATGGAATTATTGGTATGTTGATCTGATGTGTATTTTTCAGTTGACCTTTGAGAAGTTATGAATTTATATCTTGATTTGTTATTCTGCATCCAGGGTTCATAAAATTTTTAGGGCCATACTACATGGTGGTCATCACAAAAAGAAGGAAAATTGGTGCAATCTGTGGTCATACAGTATATGCTGTCTCAAAGAGTGAGATGATTTCACTGCAAAATCCTTCTGTTCAATCTAACATCGATGAAAACAGGTCTTTAAATTTTTGATGTTATATTGATTTTACTTTTCTAGTTAAAAAGAAAAACTGGATGTTATCGCAAGGGATGCCCATCATATACGTGCATTTATATTTACTATTTTGAAACAGAATGTTGCTTCAGATTTATTCTTTTTGTGTCGTCTTTCAATTTAAATTATTTTAACTGCCTATTGTTCATAAGATATTTAAAGTTAATAAGTTAGTGGAAAACTTGAGGTTAAAATTGCATCCCATCTCCTTGGCCTAAGTAAAAAGAATGTCAAAAGGTGAAAAGGTTTTTTTATTCATTATAAACATGTCTGCTGATTATTGAGATGTGAATTTTGATTACTTTTTGCTCCTTATAGAAATGTTGCATAAAATTGAATTGTTTGGTGATTATTCTTAATGCTTGCTATTTGCTACCATCTTTTGATTTAGACAAAATATTTTGTGCTTAATGTTTTGCTACAATCTCAAATTTATTGTTCTTAATGTTTTGTGCTTTTGTATTAACTTTTTTTTTCGTTCACTTTTTAGATACAAGAAGCTTCTATTAACGGTTGACCTTACGAAGGATTTCTATTTTAGCTACTCATACTGTATCATGCGTAGTCTTCAAAGGAATTTGTGTGATAGTGAAACAAGCCACGTCCTTTATGAGACCATGTTTGTCTGGAATGAGTTTTTGACTCGAGGAATTAGGAATCACCTCCAGAATACTATTTGGACAGTTGCACTGATATACGGCTTTTTTAAACAGGTGATTCTTAGTGTCTCTTAGTGCCATTGCAAGAATATATGATAAACTTTTCTCATTAAAGTGAATACCATTCTGATATGACTCATTCAAGTGACAAAAAAAAATATACTTTATTTTCTTGTTATTAGTATTAGTATAAGTGTTCAACACATCTAGATGACATTGCATCTTAAGTTTTCATTTCTGGGCTAGATACCTTCATAAGAATATGGTCATGTACTATTATCTCATATTCAGATCAAGTAGTTGTGCTGTGTCAACTCATGCTTGAAGTTCTAATGTCTATTTTGTGGCTTCTTTAGGAAACACTTGCAATATCTGGGCGGGAGTTCATTCTTACTCTCATTGCACGACGATCTCGCCATTATGCTGGTACTAGGTATGAAAGTTTCATTGTATTGAGTTTGTGTTCCTTATGCTCTAGTAATTTTTGTATTTTCTACCTGTTTTGACTTGTTGCCACGACTCTAATATAATTATAAAGAAATGGTCCATGGAATCCTTGTCTAAAATTTTTAATGGCATTAGTATTTGAAAAGAAATTTACATGATTAAGTTTTGACAAGCGAGCTCTTTGCAAGGCTTCTTAACATAACAATGAAAGCAAAAAAGAAGAGAGAAGGCAACATGATAGTCAAAGTTGCTTAAGTTGTGATCTGATGCGAGTCCTTAGTCCTCTCCCAATCAATACATTCACATGGAGTTTAGTATTTTTGGTATCATAACATACTAAATCAGCAGAATCGAGTTGGAATGGATGAATATTGACTCTGTTCTGGGTCTGGCGATACAGATCTCAGAGGATGAGAACCAACAAACCTTATGGATTGATGAACTGAAGCAATGATGGATGGGTGTGTTCAGAAACTCTTTGGTAGTGGTCGGCAAAGGTAGTGGCTAGATACAAGCTCTAATGTGCCATAATGCACTGTACAAATATTTGCTTTGGACCAGCAACTCAGGAATGAAGTCTTGTGGCTGCTTTGGCTATGATAACCCTTAGGTCAAAGGATATCTTGGAAAAGTGAATTTTAAGCATAACAGAAACTGGCTAGGTAAGGTGATATTTGCACCCACTTTTATATATTATAATTTGACCATTTCTATAGTTGATATAAGATCTCTAACACAACTCCTTACACCGAATATTGACATTTTGAATGTGGTAATAGATGGAGGTTTCATAATAAGTGGCATGATAGGCCCAAACAAATTTGACTTGGTCATATCTCTAGTTGATATGGGATGTTGAACAAACTCTCACTGAGGACTACACATCTTAAGTATGGAAATATATATTTATGGGTGGTTTGATAGCAATCCAATAATAGGTGACACAATAATTTCAACAACTCTTGCTTGGAGAAGTTATAATACAATTTTAGAAAGTGGACTTTAAGCCTATTCAATCTCGTAACCATCTTGGAAAGATGAGGTTTACACTCAATTATATACTATAATTTGGTCATATCTTTAATCAATGTGGAATTTTTAACACACGTCTTTACACTAAGTACTAGAGATCTCGAACATGATAATAGATATGGGTCTAATAAGGGGTGACATGATAGACCCAAACAAATTTGGTTTGGTTATATTTCTAATCGATGTGAGATCTTCAACATGATATGACATTGGGTTGGTCAAGGTGAAAGTGAAGCACCCCGCCAAACATGAGATTTGATTTGAGATGCATCACCACTGGTGAGAGAGAAATAATGCTATGACATAGGGGTTCTATTGGTAGGTTGTAAGTAAAAGCCTTGTCAAGAGGGACGTCGAGTGTCTCTTGGACACCTTGAGGGTTTCCCTTTTCACCCCTATGTTATATATTCTCTTATCTAAAGTGGCCTTTGGACCTACTACTCCTTTTCTAGGTTAACAAATTTTTTTTCATAAAAACTTAATGGAAAAATCACATATCTTGGTCTAATTTCTTGAGTTTTGGGTTTTTGGTCAAGGTTTTCATGATCACTAAGATAATAGTAAAATACAATCGGATTGAACGTGGGAAGAATATGGGTTCAACTTTGTGCCTTTTGCCATGGGAACTCTTACAACATTCAAAACTTGTAATTCCCTTAGGCCAAGATTATTTTTGCAAATGATATTCAACACCTTTATGACTCTTCTCATAAACCAGTATCTGTTGAACAAATGGATCTTGACATTTCTTCTTTTATTGTTAAAGCCCAATCAATTGCTAAGGAATTGCAGATGTTCTAAGAAGTTGGATAAGTTCTACATGGTTACGATTCTTCATGCCATGCACCTACATTTTGATCATGTTCTATACAAGGTCCTGACTGGTTTAGAAAATTCCATCAATGGAGTGTTATTATAATAATAGAAATAAGGGATAAATCATTTATAATCAGAATTTTTTACTTATTATCATGTTATATCTTTATTATTAAAAAGAATATCAAATCTTCTCTATTGTATTGATTCTATTTTATCAATATAAATTAAGTCACCCATTTTGTCTCAAACATACTGTTTCAACTCAAGGTTTCTTTCTTTCCTATAGTTTAACAGTCTGTTTGCCACATGTTATTTCAAGTTAGATTCAGGCTATTTTCAATGGCTGTGTAGCAGGGCTGTTATAATATCATTATCTTGTTCCCGTTTAGTAATGCTATACCCCTGTTCTGTTGTATTTCATGGTGCTACTATATATTACTTCTGGGTGGTATTGTGGACTGTAGCATGTGGAAAGAATAGAGTTCTTCATTTTATGTTCAGGTCGTATTAACTAGAACCCATCTATATCTGGTATATTCAATCATCCTTGGCTGTTTGATAGAATACTCTTAAAACTAGAAGATTGGACAAAGGTAAAGGCGAAAAAAGAAATTAAGATGGAAAAATGCAAGCAAGAGAAGATTGAACTTTGGTGCTGCTGGGTAATTGGCAAATTAACTAGCACTGGACTCAAGACCCATTTTTCGTTAAATTGCCTTATGTGCTTGTTGTTGTGGTGGTGTTATCCAATGGAGTAAATGGTTGACTTTTCTTTGAAATGATATTGTGAAGTGTTGCTCACTCTCAAATATTGTAGGATTTATATAAAACAAGAACTTACACACTTTGAATTTGTCCATGATCGAATGTTACCGACTGTCAAATATGTGAGGATAGGGTCATAATTACAGTATGGACTGATGAAGTTTCCCTATCATGGTTTGTTTCACCTGTTGCCCTATCAGTTGGCAGTATTTTCTAGACATCAAAGGATGATTTTCCAATTTTGTTTGTTCCTTTCAAATATTCATAAGAAAGCATTAAATACTCTACTTTCCATTTTAAAAAATTATATTGCAGTTACTCATTAATGGATGTTTTCCTTTTAAAGAATAAACAGAGAGCCTTTAAGGTTGTGGAGATATTATCAGATTCAGTGCCTAAAATACTCGGGCCTGTTTAATTTTAGTGCTGAATTGAAAAGATACTGCACTGATAATAAATTTAAGTGGAATTGCATATATTCATGGATACCTAATGTATTCAGGAGCAACCTTTTCCTTATGTAATCATTACATGATATTTAATTTTATTTATTATAAAATCTTGTTTATCTTATGAAATACAAATATTTTCCACTAATACACAAAAAATTAGAATTTTTTACAATTGGGGTTGAGTGCTGAGTTTTCCCATCAGACTCCTTACTAGAAATTCAGTGCAAGTTAATTTTACCAAATATACCAGCTTTACTTTAATTTTAGGTTTCTCATTTCTCCAAGCTCTAGTCAGGATTCTAATATTATATATTTGCCAGATTATATGTGCAACTTGCAACTTCATTTATGTGGTTATTGCTATGTAGGTATTTGAGACGAGGATTAAATGACAAGGGTAGAGTAGCAAATGATGTGGAGACAGAGCAAATTGTATTTGAGGATGTTCCTGAAGGTCTTCCCGTCCAAATATGCTCTGTTGTCCAGAATCGGGGTTCAATCCCCCTGTTCTGGTCACAGGAAACTTCACGTCTGAATCTTAAGCCTGATATCATATGTATGCCTTACCATTTCCTGAATACTAGCACTTTTCGAGTTATGTTTTTCTTATCTTCTCTTCCCCACCTAATGTATGAGGCACTATCTGTTTGCTTATGTTTTCACTTGGTCTTCGTCAGTGTCAAAGAAAGATCAGAATTATCAAGCCACCAAACTTCACTTTGAAGATCTCGTCAAAAGATATGGGAATCCCATAATAATTTTGAATTTGATAAAGGTAGTTTTTCTTCTTTGAAGGAGTTTATTTTATTTTTCCCATTTTATCAATTGTCTAATTTCCTCAATAAGCATTTTTCTTGTATTTTATAATAGAAAGGTGTTGATTTCTTCTGTCTTTTTTAATTTGGTTAGATTCTTAAGTAATTGATATTGTTACTATTTAACCAACAGTCACATGAGAGGAAGCCTCGCGAGTCCATTCTTCGTTCTGAGTTTGGTAATGCCATCAATTTCATTAACAAAGATTTATCAAAGGAGAACAAATTGAGGTTTCTTCATTGGGATCTTAAACATTTTCAGAGGTTAGTGTCTTATCCTACAATTTTTTCTTTTTAACAATTAAACTAAAATTGTTCTCTGAATAAACTAATATAGTTTTATGTTCTTTTTATCTGTTCTATTTCCAGCAAAGCTACAAATGTTTTACTACTTCTGGGGAAAGTGGCTACATATGCTTTAACATTAACAGGTTTTTTATATTGCCAAGTGTCACCAACTTCTAGACTCGAAGAATGTATAGAAAGACCACCTATTGAGTAAGTTTTTCATTTTCCTCCAACGTCTTTCACTATTTCGTTGAAACATTGGGTGTATTTGTGAAATTTCTAGAGGAAAGTATTAAGACAATGTACAATGATATAAAGTTTTCTGTGAATAGCATTAAGGAATGTTATTAAGGTGTTAATACATGTGCCGAGATAAAGGCATTAATATTTGACGTTACGTTCATCCACTGACATCTTTTGTTTATATTATTGATGTTAAGTTTCGCATATGACAATATTGATAAGGGAAGCTTTCAACCCACGAGACATGTTGATGTTGACAATGAAGATGGAAATAATTTAGAGAGGAAACCTAGTGGAGAAGACAACCATGCTAACGGAAATCATTTTGTTAAGTCACCCATGTTCCAGAGGGGGGTTCTTCGAACTAATTGTATAGACTGCTTAGATCGCACTAATGTTGCACAATATGCATATGGGTTGGCTGCTCTTGGCCACCAGCTTCATGCTCTGGGAATTATTGACCACCTGAAAATTGACCTTGATGATCCTGTAAGTGATGATTTGATGGGATTTTATGAGCGGATGGGTGACACTCTTGCACATCAGTATGGTGGTTCTGCTGCACATAAGAAGGTGATTACTTATGATGTTCTTTGCAATTGCTTCAGTTAGCACTTATATTTATCTAGGGAACTGACCTTTAAAATCTTTCAAATAAAGCTTATATTAACTTTATAATTGGTTTAAACTTTATAATAGACAAGATCATTGTTAATCTTAGTTTTTGAAGACAATTTTAGCTGGACAAAATTAAATAGATATACCAAAGGAGAAATCTCTATCAATCAGCCCAATGATAATTATTTTGTGGTTTACTGCCAATAATGCCAATTTAAATGTGTTCCTATGTTATCTGAGTTGGATCGTATTCAATTGTATTAGTAGTCTTGTTTGCTTTCTCATTTATAGGACTTGAGAATAGACTTATGTCTCGGATTGCGTACTTGCATCAGTTTCTGATTACATAAACAAACTTGGAAGTGTTACTGCCACTAATGATGACTATCATATAACATATAAAAAGTTGGAAACCTCATTATCCCTATTGGAGTTAAATTTTAATTTTTCAGAATGGTAATTCCATTATAAACTTGGTCAATCTTCAGAATTTTGGGTTTGGCTCCTATATAGTGCAAGATGTACCTTAACTTGGGCATAGTCCAGAGTTGTAGCTGTTGACTGGAAATCAATGATTGGGATTTTAACAACTTCACAATTTGTTGGACTGGTATTTTATAATAACCTTAACTATTGGTTTTCAATCAAGTATTATCTCCACTAACTCTATAATGTACCCCTGCAATTCACAGTAGCCCAATGACGATTTTCTTTCTTCCTCGGATGCTTTATTTTTTTTTTCATTGTTAAATGGGTAAAGTACATGTTGGAAAATGCTAATTGATTTGTTCATTGTATGGTCTTTTTCTTTAACTTCTTTTCCACTTTGCAATGTAGATATTCTCTCAGAGGAGGGGACAATGGAAAGCTGCAACACAATCCCAGGAGTTCTTTAGGACTCTTCAACGATATTACAGCAATGCTTACATGGATGCTGAGAAGCAAAATGCAATTAACATGTATGTGCCACGGTCATGTATTTCTTAACTGTTTATTATCTCCAAGTAATATTTTTTTCCCGTGGTTGGATTCAAAGCTTGTCTTATTACTCCACTTAGCGTGCTTGATGTGGAACTTGAGTGCCTATAATACCCAATTTTCCATTAATAGCCCCCTACCAAATTCTCAACTGGGAAACGTAGAGAAGAAAAACGTTAGAGTTGAGCGAAAGTCTCTCTCTATGGGTTGTACTTGGTGTATCCCTAATAAATGAATTTCCTTTGACTGTAGTGAGTTGTGGAGGTAGTTGCACTGGCATTACGTACATTACTGCACTTATTTTTATCTAGTACAAATCTTAACCTGTTTCTGGATTTGCCGAAGTTTCCATATTTTTCACTTGATTGTGACCTTATGCTATCTCCATTTTAAATTATCTATACTAGTTATAATTTTAATATATTATTATATGTTCCAGTTTGCAAAGATTGTCTCTTTCGTGTTATTAATCAATTAATTATTGTCTCATAATAGTAAACTAGTCTTCCTTTTTCTTGGCACAGATTCCTGGGGCATTTTCAGCCCCAAGTGGGTAAGCCTGCTCTATGGGATTTGGGTTCAGATCAACATTATGATATAGGGAGACATGGGGATGATGATGCAAGGTATTTGAATTTAATATATGTGCACACCCTTTTTTCTTTCTTCATTCGGTAAATACCTGGGATTTTAAGAGTTTGTCCATGTGAAATTTCCTACCTCAGGTATAATTCTTAAAACATTCTCTTTGTAAATAATGAAGTAAAGGAACTAAGAGTGAATTTTGAGATGAGATCTAGTAAGCCCAAGCCCTAGCCTGTTGTAATTATTCATATAGCTGTTCTTAAGAAAGAGTCCTTCCTATATAGAGGCGTGGGATAATTAGTTGTTGGCATGAGTGTCAAGTGCCAACTTTCTGATGATATACATTCTTTCTCATAGTGTATCCTTACTTACATCGGTCATGGTTGTCTATACTCAGGGAAAATAGTATCCTGTTCTTCAGAAATTTATAGGTTCTTCACTTGACTGGAACATTCTTTGGTTCACCACTTTAGCGTGGTTTATGATGAGTGTTGGGAATTCCAGCATCACCTGCCACAACATTTCTTGGAGTGCAGCTCATGCGGTTTATATATTTTTTGGACTACTTCGCTTAATGCAAATAGGTTTTAAGGTGAAAGCTAACATGGTATCAGATCCTGTACCTTACCTAATAATTGCCTATAGGCTTGACTGGTTTTGGTAATCTATCTGGAAAGGGTATTGGGAAGTCCTATATCACCTACCTCACTTCTTAGGGTGTGGATAATATATTTATTGGAGAACTTTGTTTTAATGCCAATCGGTTTTTAGATGAAATTTGACAGAGTGTGGTTGACATGCTAGTAGTGCTTTTGGCAACTTACATGGTGAACTGCTTTTGCCACTATGTTTTAAAAATAGAGTATATGATTGAAGTTTATAATTTCGATAGGAAAAACATGAACAATTATTAGAACTCGGTTTATGACTGACTAATCTTATCTTTGTTGTGCACATTTGGCCCAAAACATAATCTGAGTTTCTATGTCAATGCATATTAAAGAGATTGGGCGTGAGCTTTGTCAATCTTTTGTAAACAAGCCTCTTAACTAACTCAAATGCAGCAACAAGTGTGATTTTTGAAGATTTATGGTAAATACTGACTTATTTTGCATTTTCACGTATGCAAATCTGTCTGCTAATGAAGCCTGGCATTTTTTAACTGTGGTATAACAGTCATCAAGTTGCTGTTAGAATTTGCTACGAGGATTTAAAGTGTAGCTGTGGTGATTTGTGGGAATAGCTTTTAAATCCATTTGTGTCGTAGATGGAGGGTTGGTGAATCATTTTAATTTGAAGAGTTTAAGTGTTTTAAAACTTGGATGGCATGTTTCTGTCTGGGCATTAGCACTGTGACATGATCTTTATTTTTTTGTTAAATGAGATAGCATATAATTTGACACTACAAAATCATTGTGGGCTTTTTGTGAATATCATTAAGTTCTTGGCGATGCAGCTTATGTGGTCTGAATTATGAATTTTAGGTCATTTGTCAAAAGGTGTTTCTCGGATGGAAGCATCATTCATGGCAGGTTTCCTACGTCATCCCCAAATCCAAATATTGAAAAATTCTCAAAGCTAGGTTTGCAGAACCACTCAGAAGAAGGAAACAATGATTTTTGTGACTCATTTGCTGAAATTTCAACATTTGAGAGTGACATCGCATTTTCAAGGTTTGTAATTGTAATTATTAATGTGATGTGACTGTTAACATGTAATCCAGTTACCATATATAGGAAGGGACAAATTAAGTCACAGTAAAATTACACCTAATAGTGCTCCCATAAGGTGAAGTCCCAGATTCAAATGCCAACTCACTGTTTACCCAATTGGATAATCTAGTTTTGAATAAGTATGCTTAAAAATTATAATTTTGCTTTACTAATCCATCTGACTGAGATAAGAAAGTGTTGATACTAGATAGATGATTTGATAATGTGGCTTGTGGCTCTTATCAAAACAACAAAAAAGAATAATGTGGCTTCTGAATATATTGTAAACAGAGCATTGCTTAATTGCTTTCTCTTGAATAGTTAGTTACGAGATAGTTATAATTTGTACAGCTGTCAGCAGAACAGATCCCCTATAAATAGCTTGTAACGACTTTTTCACCAAGAAATAACAGCTCAGTTTGTTTGTGTATCTCTTACCTGTTTTTCTGTTTTTTTTCTCTCTATTTCAATATTGTATCAAGAACTTAGTGACCCCTATGGCTGATAAGAATCCTAATTCTACTTCCCACCTCCGTCCCAGTGACCTCCCATACCATTTGTGAAAAACTCAATGAATTACTCTTTGTTCTATGGCAACTACAGAACTTATCAGTCAACATATAAACAGTCTTGAATATTTTTTTTGTCTTCTCATCATAGCATACCTTTTTTCTTGAGAACGCAAGTACCTAAATCAAGACTGTCGACAGGATATGTTTTTGTGATAGGGTAGGTTTGTTCTTCTATTTGAGGCAGTCTCTGTAATTATAATAAAACATATGAACTGAAAATAGAAAATAGAAAATAAACACCTCTTGCTTCTTGCTCGGTTGATGACATATTCAGTTATTTTCTGCTTCGTTATGTCTATCTAGTTATCTTATGAATGGTTTGCTATTCTTGTTTTTATAGGTACGCTCCCACATTGCCTCGTCGACAGCTTTTTGGAGACGCACCAAGAGAGCGGTACATTGATAGTGAACATATTTCACATTCTGCACATGAGGTCTCATTCAGCAGTTCCAACTTTCTTGACCTGGATTGGCTGTCTTCTTCAGCAAATTCATGTGAAGAAGAGCCATTTGAAAGGTAATGCTGAATCGCATTCCAGTGAAGCATTTACATATCGTACCTATAGAGATATGTATTTGTTAGAATATTTTTTTATTGGGAGTGAGAGTTATGGAAGCAACAAAATGAGTGGGGAAGGGTAAATGTTGAATATATTTGAGAATTACAATCTTGGGTTAAGAATATGTGTGCAGGGTGTATGATGTACATAAGCATATCACACATATCTCCGAAGTAGATTTACTTAAGTTAAGTTGCATTGTATAATATCTCCAAATAAAATAATTATTGTAAGGCCTATTGATATTGAATGCAGGTTTTCAATTGCCAATTCTTCTATTGCTGGGAGTTCTTCAGAAAATGTTATTAATGGAGTTATTATCGGAGGAGATACTCCCTCCACCAGCGTTCTAGACTCAAACACTAAGGTACCGGCCCTTCTGACATGGTATTTATGGAGCACGGGCATACTACTTCTATGATACGTTAGGATAATGGATGAGACAACTATTTGAATTTGAAGTAAATTAAATTTCTTTTGTGGTACTTATACATGTTTAGTTTATTATCACGAGCTTATGATTTTCATTTAGTTTTTTTATGATATCTCAATAAACATGATGCCTCATGTTTTTTGGGGAGGGTCTTCCTCGATAACGACAGGTCAAGAACATGACATGTATCGATAGTTATGTTGTGCCGTGTTGATCTGATTGTAGAAATGTATTTGGTGCACAATATTACTGATTTAGGATCATAATAGCTCCATGTCCGTAATTAGTCCTGAAATAGATGAAAGTGAGTTTGACTTGTAAATTGCTTTGGTCTTTATTTCACATTTGAGATGCTGATTCCTAGTAATATTCTCAGGGAAGAGAGCGAACTGGGTCAGAGTTATCCCACCGTGATGCCCAGTCCAAAGTTCTAGAGGAATATCCTGATACTTTTGTACAATGGGTGAATAATGGACAGACACTTTGCAATTGAATTTTCACATAAGGATCCCTCGCATTTATATATAATGTAAATTTATTTAATTGACTTGGCTTGCTCAAAAGATGGCTAGTGAAAGAGACTTGGGTGAGCTAAACATATGCGATACAGGAGCCATCGTAAGGAAAAAGAATATATATACAGGCTTTGGAGCAGGCTCCTCTGTAAGATGCTGCTCTCGGAAGAAATCCTATCGACTTTCTTGGTATTGATTTGCAGCAGCATTAATTCTGTCCTAACAATCTCTCAATCAAATCTTGAGGTATAGTAGGACAGAGTAAATAGCAAAATGTTGTAAAATTGGTTTTTTTCTTTTTTTCTCGCAGGAGCTCATTGTATTTTTCTTTCGTCAGTTGATGATCATTTTAGGTGCATTTGTTGTAAATATTGTTAACTTGTTTGTCTGAGCTCCACTTCTAGAATTGCTAAATAATTAATTCTTTTAAATAATTCCGCTTCTTGTAATGTATAATTCTCCCCGCTATCATACCAGCGGTGATTTAAGCTTCCATCTCCTGCTGCACTGAAGATCTGGAGCGAGGTGTCCTCTGGCCTGGAGTTGCATATTTTCCCTTTTCCATTTTAAATTTCATTTTTTATGTCCATTTGTTAATGTATGAACTTTTACGGAGTTTTGATCAATTATTCTGAACAGCTTCTCCCACCAATTTCGTGTTTGCATCTAAATATTGTAGTAAACTTCAAATTGAATAAAGACACTTTTTCAGGTTAAACTGATATAATTGTGGACATTATACCATGATAGAAAAAATGGAAAAGGAGAAAAAAAGTAATGCGTATATTAAGTTTCAGTTTCAATTTCAATTTTGAAGTGGTTGTACGGTAAGAGGCAGAAGTATAAATGAAAAGATTCAGTTTTAGGTGGGTATACCCGCGCGGAAAAGTAGCCGTTGGAGCGATTAAAGAAGGAAGAAAGAAAGATGTTGAAAGTGTTCGGGCGGCAGAAGCAGTCGCGTGCGTTCAAGGAGTACTACTTGGAGTGGTTCAACACCCTAAAGAACAACCTCCTCCCCCTCCTTCGCCGGTCCATCGCAGGTGAGTCATCCACCATCCTCTCCAGCCACGTGGAGATGCTCCACCAGCACTTCCAATCCTACTACCACGCCCTAGACGCCGCCGCCACCACAGACCCCACCCAACTCCTCTCCCAGGACTGGCGCAACAACCTCGAAAAACCTCTCCTCTGGCTTGCCGATCTCCACCCCTTCCTCTTCACCAACCTCGTCCGCTCCTTCCTCCACCAACAATCTCCCCCCGAGACTCACCGAAACAACCCCCGCCGCCACCTCCCACTCCCCTTCCCCGACCGTCCATGGCATGTAGCCCTTGCGTGGAGCAACTCCTCTGACTCTCTCACCGCGTGCATGGACCAGATCGAGTGCCGCCTCCGCCACATCGTCGCCACCCTCTCAGACCGCCTCAAACACGCCGAGAGCGCCTTCATGGAGTGCGTCGTGGGGAACTGGTTCCAGTGCTGGGAGGAGCAGAATATTGCCGCCGGCAAGGAGGCGGTGGGCGCGGACGTTAAGGCGCATATGGAAGAGGTGGTGAACGTGGTTCTTTACGCGAACCGCGTGAGGCGGAGCGTTCTTGTGGACATCATGAGCGCCACGACTGTGTACCAGGCCGCGCTCTTTTTTGAAGGCCTGGCCCAATTCCTTATTGGGTTCAGAGACCACGACCTCCTGAACGCCGTTGAACAGTGCAAGGTCTTGCCTAACGCTAAACACTCTCGCACTTCCTCTCACTGATCCATACCCTAACCTATCTATTTCTTTCTTTCCCCTCTCTTTTCATCATTCTCCATTCAGCCTTCATTCCATAAAATACTTATACATTCATCTTCTTTACAACTGCTTAAACTTGCTCCTGCATTTCATTTCATTGATACGCTTCACCTTTCCTTACCATGTCAATGTTGATACTGAATGACACTTTTTCAATTCACATTTTATCAATCAATTCCAACCATTTCATCTCTATATTTCTTCATTTTTTTTTTCATAAGCTGCTTATCTTTCTTAGTTTCTTTGAAAAAATGTTTAAATTCAAATCTCTCACCCCCTTTAGGACACTATCTTTTTGCATGTGTCCGTATTGATTGTTTGTTAATTCTTGTTCAGTAATGAACTTTTTTCTCTCCTTTTTCTTGAGAGTGTCAATATATTAAAATTCTTAAGTTTTGACATCATATACATCATTTCAAAAATCTCCACAGCTTTCAGCAGGTCCCTTATTAGTGAATGAATAACCAAAAAAGGAAAAAGTTTAAACAAGTTTCTTTATAAACTTCTTTTAAAAAGATAAAAAAGGTCATATAGAAAGGCAATTTTTTCCTCACCCCATGTTTTCTTCATCTCGGTTGCATTCAGAGGCATCTTAAATGAATGAATTAACAAATTCAACGTGTACTTTCTTTTTAGCTAAAAGGTTGGCGTAATTAAGTCACTATGTTTTTATCCAACTTCATATCACAAACAAAATCAATTTTTATAAAAGAACAAAAATAAACAACAATATATAAAGCAAGTTTATCATGCGATCTAATTTATCAGTGTTTTCTGGCTATTGATAAAAACTAAATGTATGAAAGTCTTTTGCTAGTTATATAACTTTACATGTGAGCAATGGTTTATTTATATTAGGGTTTTTAAACTGCAAAAGGTAAGTTTTTTATTACAAAAGAATCATTCACCCAAAAGGATGCCTAAAGTATCCATAAAGAAAATTGCCTCCTACTTTATATTAGGTAACTCACCATGCTTTATATGCGTCTATGCATTATAATCTCAACCAAACTTAAAACATACCATAAAAAATAATTCAAAAATTCAATAATTATATACATATATATATGAGTGAAATGAAATATAAAGTGTTAAGACAATTATGTATATAATTTTTTATATAAACAATCGAATGAAGAATTTCCTTTATACAAATTATTGTCATCCTATTACGTCCTTAATATAAAAATATTTTTTAGTGTATATATTTTTAATAAAATACACTATTCGTTTTTTTCTTAATATATTTATTTTTTAAATTATTGGAATTTATGTGTAAGTTCATCATGTATAAAAATAAAAAAAGTTGAATAATATATATAAAAAGAATCATAAATATAATAATTTAAGGTCTTAAATCGAAGATAATGTTATACGTTTTTAATGATATGTAGTGATTAATAAATATTTATTTGTTCTCTTACCATTATGAAAAAGAAAATTCTTTGTATATAATATACTATATTAGTAGTAGGTTTCGACATACTAAAATATTTAAAACTTCAAATTCGAAAGAAAACATACTTATGACTGACCCGAATAAAACTGAAAAAATATTCCTTCACATCAATAATTATCGTTTAACAAATCCTTAGAGGTAAAATCCTCTCAACAAATATTAACTTTTATATTTATAAAAAGTAAATAAATTTAAAGAGTAGTATTAAATAAGAGTAAAAACTTTTTAAACGTCAAAATATCATTCTCCAATATAAAATTTTCAAATTTAAAAGAATATTAATTGTTTAATATATGAAATATATTCGAAAAGGAAAAAGGAGGGAGAAAGAGATGGTAATAGTTATCTTTTGGGAAATGAGAAACCCAAAACTCATGAGAGCCCATCATTGCAACAAATATGATTCAACTCTCTCACTTTTTCTTTTCACTTTTCAAATGGCAAATGATTTTTGGCATACCAAAAGGAGCTAAAATTCAGAAGAAAAAGTCAAATAAATATTCCTTCATCGACAAATGCCAACGATTCACGTCTTATCAAACTACATATATAGTTCTGTGCCAAGTTTACTCAATCAAATTCCTTCAACTCACTTTCTATTCTCATTATTGTAACATTTATTATTGGGTTTTGGAGGCCACAGATGATGGAACAAATTACACGATTCCCATTGGTCAAAACCTGCAAAGAACTCGAATCTTTATTTTGTAGCACAAATGTCAGATACAAAATAAAACACTTTCTGGGTCTTTCTGTCATTAGGGTTTATCAGCACGATAAAAGGGAAAGCTTTAATCGCCAAGTGCAACCACAGACAACGTGGAACTTATCGAAATTGAAACCCTGATCGGGAATTAGTGGAATGACAACCTCTTAAAACACGAGGTGGCCATCATCATCTTAAATTCTTCCATTTTTGAGCATCTCAGCAATTTGATGCTGTGCTGAGCCAAACCTAAGATACTCGATTATGTATTCCACCTATCCTTCGATAGGTTTGTTTCAGTTATAGGCTTCTTTCACATGTGATCTTCATACTCACAGTACATCACAATTGATGCAAGAGACTCCACTTCGATTACTCATAGATAACCATAACTGTTCTGGTCGAAAATCCATTGGGATAATGTCGTTCAAGAATTTAAAAATTTACACAATATTTTTACAAACGATGTAAATGTTTTGACTTTAAATCGTTCAAATCAAATAGCGTTGTTAAATATTATTCACTTTAAAAAATACATTAATTAACTCAAAGAAAAATGTATTTAAATTAATTAGTTCTGTCTGTTTTACTTTTAAAAGATACAGTACAGGGTTGTTTATATACCAAAACAATTACTATTATTGTTTAATAGATTAAATTAAACTTAAATTCTACCTTTAATTTAAATAATTAATATTTCAATTACGAAAGTAACAAATCAACAATTTATTTTTATAATTTTATCATAAACTTATCTATTTTTAATATAAATATTCAACGTAAATTGAATAAATAGTATTACCAACTCTCATGCTCACATTATCTCATCAAATAGAAAATGTCAAAGTTTTTATTTTTTAACCATGCACACAAAATTGAAATTCTTATTTATATCAAAGTTTGATACATTTTGATTTCTAAAATTATAGATCTAATTGACAGTCATCTCTATCTCAAAATTTGATACATTTTTATTTTTAAACTTAAAAAATGAATGTATATAGTCTTTTTAATCTAATAAAGTTAACTTTTTCCTTACTTGTTAAAGGGTGTTTTAGGTTATCATTTTAACACATTGCTACTCAAATGATAACCAAAAACATCATTTAAAACATAAGAAGAAAATATTAACGTTATTGGATTAAAATACTATATTCATTCATTGTTAAAGTTCGAAAACCAAAATGTATTAAACTTTGGGACAAAGATAAATTTTAATTGTGTCCAAATTTAAGAATCAAAACGTATCAAATTTTGAGACAAATAATTTTCAATTTTGTATCAAAGTTTAGGGACTAAAAACCTATTTAGTCCAATAAAAAAATATTATTTTTGAAAAATGCATCATAAAAATTGAGAATTTATAATAGAAATTTGGAATTCTAAAAAGAAAAACCACATTATTGTGTTACTCTTGAATACACTTTTTTTTAAAGATATTACGAATAAGTTTGTACAAAGAAACCTAAAATAAAGTAAATGTAAGGAGTTGCAAGAAATACGTTGATGGAAATGAAGAATTGTGTGGATGTTGTTAAGTATGAAGTTATTGGTAACCAGCTAAAAAGAAGAAACAACTATCATATTCAAAAGAACTTATCTCAAACGCAATCTCACGCCAGGAATTGGATTCTACGTTTCATCTTTCCTTACTAAAAACAAAAACAAAAAAGTAGCTATCACTGTGTACTGCACCCTCCCTCATATACAATTTTTAATTCTCACTTTGCAAACCATTAATTGTTATGATTTTGCATGTGAATCAGTAATTTAGGTGACACTTTAATTGCAAGAAAAGTGCTTTTGCTAAACTAACTAGCAATGAGCGGCATTATTGGAGATCTGTGTCCCACAAAACCATCTTCATAACTCACTGATTTTGTTTAGGAATATTATCAAACACTTGGTGATCAACCACCACCACCACTTCCTCTCTCTATTATACATTTCAGCAGAATTTGCTTCAGAAGTTAAGTTCACTGTGCTTTTTTTTATCATTTTGCTTAAAATGCACGCTCACACATGTGTTCTTGTTTCAATTACTTTTTAGCCTCTGGATCTCATCTTCTCCACCAATCAAAGTACTTTAATTATCATTTAAGGTGCCACTTTATTTTTTCAAACCGAACAAATGTTTAAATTGATTCTTGAAATACGAGTGTCTTAGTTTATAGGTTTCTAATTACATTTCCATTTATATGAATCTAAAAAAGTGTATTTTTTTTTGTCAAGAATATAACAACAAATTTATGTTCTGAATCTAAATAGACTTATATATAATAAATATATATTTTAAAAAAATTATTTGCATAAACATTTTAATTAAAAATCAATCATGATCATTTTGAGCATTTACTCATTCAAGAAGGATTACCATCTAAGTTTTTCTAATGTTATTAAAAAGGAAGTGATAACATTTTTTTTTCCCAATAAGCACCAATTTTTGTTTGGTTTTATACTTTTGAACTTAATATCAAATAAAGATCGGATATTTCACATGTATATTAGGATTGGTTATGATTTAACGAATCAAATATGAAACAAATGAGAGTCATTATATTTAAATATCTGAAATTAAAAAATATATATTAAATAAATAAGTAATCTCATAATTTTATTAAAGTGATATATTTTATAACATATAGTTAATAGGATATCTTTTAATAAATTTAAAGAGATGTAACAAATTTTTTTATTAAATTTATCCTATATTACACTCTATTATTCAGTATCTTTGATGCAAAACTTGTCTCATTCTTTTATCATTTTAATTTACTTACAAATTAATTATATAATCAATATTATATATTTATAATTGAATTTTTATATTTTAGTTCCTCTAATAAAATATTATAACTTTATTACTATCATTAACTGCCACAAAATATTATTAAGTTGTTAGATTATGAATCAAACTTGATCAATCACAAAAAAAAAAAAAAAACCAATAAACCCCCACACTAATTGAATAGTTTCCAATACCCCAAAAGTAGAATATGAAAGTTGATTTGATAATTGGGAACAACAAATGAAATATTGGTACATGCTCTTCTAACTATAGAGAGTGGAGCACTCTCCAAGATTTTCTCTTGATCTTTTAATGGGGAGGGAAAGAAAAAAATAGGAATAATAAATCTTGTTTTCACATATGAAAATCATAACCCTTTATATAATTTCTATCATTTATTTACTTAATTTCAATATTTCTAATTTGACCTTTTCAAATTAAAATATTGTTAGTATCTACACATTTAATATATTATAATATGTATATGCTCTTAGTCATAAAATTAATTAATTAAATTACTTTAATACTTTGACTAATAATATAATAACTTTAATACATTTAATTATTTATTATATATATATATATATATATATATATATATTTTCTTCCTGCTATGTTAAATGTGGCACTTATCACCTTGCTTTGCACCCACTGTTGCCTGCACCATGCTGTCTTATACTTATTTATTTAAACTTTCACTCGCACACCAATCTAATCACTATACGCATGTTCCATGAATCACTTTGTTTCTTGGTTGTTGATGTGGTCTTTGGTTGATATCCTAAAACACTGTTACCAGATTAATCTCTCAAGTTAAGATTATGATTAGTGAAGTCTACCAAAACAAGATGTTAAGTCAAACACGGTAATTAGTGAAGCACTATTTAATATGCATGGCATCACAATCTACTATTTTTTTATTGTCAGTTTTGGGAGCAATGTGAAGTACTTAGAGCTTACGTAAAAGCATATAAAAGAAAAATGAACTCCTTTTGATTGCCCAACTATAACTGAAAACTCCAAACTAAATTTTGATTGAGATGTATACCTATAACATTTATGTATTTATACTTACAGATCTTCCTTTTTAAAATATTAAATAAATAAATAAATGTAAATTTAAATATTGGAGAAAATTTTATTTTTATAAATCAGCAGTTTTTTTTTTTTTTCACGAGTAGTTTCAAAATACCTCTTCATTTTTTATTCTTATACAATAATCCAAAATGTTTTAGGGCCTTCGAACTTAACAAGGTAACTAATACAATGATTGAAATAAAGAGAAAATGCTTAAGTGAAAGAGAATATATATATATATATA
>Ga0214542_1004512_pt1 | contig 27565 bp, 17 predicted proteins | sample CNSS1metaG_FD_160096 | JGI IMG/M metagenome (GOLD analysis project Ga0214542, IMG submission 160096) | Root nodule microbial communities from cowpea collected in UCLA plant growth center, Los Angeles, California, USA - CNSS1 | ecosystem: Host-associated > Plants > Roots > Nodule | place: USA...
ACAAGTAAAAAAAAAAAAAACCGATGCTATCAATATTTCATATGATATCCATAAAAACTTCCAACATAAAGAAAAAATTGTCAGTTTAAACTCAACTATGAAAACACAAAAAAAAAAAAGGTATATCTGAATCATGTCTGGATGGAATCATCACTAACCCAAGTCCAATAGTGCTTCTTCACGGACACAGCCCTGTCCGCGAGTTTCTTCTCCTCAAAAACCCCATCGTACTCATCAACCTCGTACGTGCAAAAATCACCCTCGGGCAAACCCTCAACCGTGGCGCTTAGCGTGTGCAAAACGTAGCAACCGGGCAAACCCGGGTAAGAACCCGAATCGCGCTCCTCGACCCGCATCTCGTACGAATTGGGATCGATGCTGACAATGTCAGAGGTTTCGGGATTGGGTCTGGCACCAACAATCGCAGAGCCAAGCTCTTCGAAAATGCCTCTGACGGCGGCGGACTCGGGGTCCTCGTTGGGCTTCATCTTCTCCGACAAGGGCCTGCCACGCTTCCGGACGTTGCCATCGGATAACTCCTGGTGCGATTCGACGAGGAACTTGCCGTGTTTGGCGGTGATGTGGACGAGGACGACGTGGACTGTCCGAACCGGAGGAGTGGAGTCGGCGAGGGAGGTTTCGCCCTGGGAGAGTTCGAGCCAGAGGTTGTGCACGTTTTTGGTGCCGGGTTTGACGCCCCACGAGGCGAATGACTCGGAGGGGAGGCGGGGCTTGAGCCACTCGGAAAGGGATTGCGGGGACGCGAAATTGTGGCGGCGCGGGGGTAGGGTGTTGAGGGCGGTGGCTGTGGTGGTGCTTTTGGAGGGTGTTGCGGTGAGGGACATCGCAGGGAATTTGAGGAAGCGGCGCGGGAAGGGGCAGCGGGTGGAGGCGATGTGGGGCTTGGAGGAGGAGACGAGGAAGCAGACGGAGAGGGCCGTGAGGAGGAGATCCGGCAGGGAGGGGAGGGTCGTCAGTGGCTGAGGCGGCGGTGGGAACATCTCAAGCGCGGCGGAGGGTGGCGTGGCGTTGCGCCGTGTTGGGGGTGAGGTCCATTGTGGGGAATGGGGTTGGGTTGGTGTTGGTCAATTTTATTTATTAAGTTGTTTTGTGGAAAGAAAAATAAAATAAAATAAGAGGTAGGGATGGGTTTGTAAATTGTGTTTTGGGATTAGATATTCATCCTTCAGCTTCTCTTTTATATTCTGATTTCTTTTTGTTTTTACTTCCTCTGCTTCCCTCTGTGGTTTGGGGCCTTTGGGTTTTCTTCTCAGTACGTGGCTTCCCTCTGCTTCATTCACTGTACACCCTCTCTGTGGTTCTCATTTCTTATGGTCCCACTTTTTTCTGTACTTGGACTCCAGTACTAGCCAGTGTGGCCTGCATCTTCACAGGCCCAAATAATATTAGCACTTGTGAATTCTTTTCTTCTATTTTATTTAGAGTTAAATATTTTTTGTTTTTAAACTTCAATGTAAAATTAAAATATATTTTTATTTAAAATTTTAATATATTTTAGTTCTGAAATTTTAAAAATAAAAAATTTAATCTTTTTAATTCAACTACGTTATTTTTCTTTTTTCATGTGACATTAAAATGAAAATGTGTCAACCAATGTAAACAACTCAAATGCTAGCATGAAATACATTTGACTCAAATGCTAGCATGAAATACATTTGACACGTCAATAAATTTAACATGTTTGAGTTAAAAGGATTATATTCATTCATTTTTAAAGTTTTAGAATATAAATGTATCAAAATTTTATATTGGAACGAATTATAATTTCATGTCAAATAGTAGGAATTGGAAACATATTTAACCACTTTATATATTATTGCTTCCCACTTCAAGTGCCAAATATTTCTGGATTAACATTTCAATTGTCAATAAAATACTCTTATCATGAATGAACAAGAAAAGAATATCAAAGTGATTACATTTACTTTATTCATCATCATTTTCTTTTTGTAGTATTTAGTAAATACTCCTCTCGCATATCAGTGTTTTTCGCTGTCAACTTGATTCATGGTCTATGAGTCAGTCTTAGCTCATCTTTGAAAAAAAATACTTTTAGAGGGGGGGGGGGGGTCTGAATTGAGAGACCCAAAAAAAACCCTAACCTCCAAAACCCCCTCTCAAGTGAGTTAGGGTCATGGCTAAGGTGGGTTTGACCCTATTACAAGAATTTACTAAGTCTTAAAAACAATAACTTCAATTTGGATCATATATAGTCACATGTCTAAGGAAAAGGTGGGACGACCTAGGCCAAAACTCGAGACGAGCTATTTTGGACGAAAATTTGAGATGAGTCACTTCAGATGGTAGACTTTAGTCAAAATTCGGCTAAGTCAGCTCCGACCGAATTCGATCAAATCCATCCTGATCGAAATTTGGTTGAGTCAGTGCTAACCAAAATTTGGCCCCACCCTTAGCCAACAAGTGGAGACGGGTTTCCCAAGTTGAAGGTCAAGATTGGTACGACCCAAGGTGAAAGTCGAGATTGATTGGCCCAAGTCAAAGGTTGAGACTGATGCGACCTAGGTTGAAGGTCAACTGGTCGGCCTGACTCAAGCCAAAGGTCGACTTAGGCTGACCCAGACTGAAGTTCGAGACAAGTCGACCTGAGTCGAAAATTGAGAATAGCCACCTCGGGCTAAAGGTCAACCTTGACCAATTTAATTAAAGATCGAGATAAACCGACCTAAATAAGAAATTAATAACATATTTTAAAAAAATGATATTTTGTTTCATGTTAGTCCATGGATTGGTCCTAGCCCACAAGACTTTTATGGGTTTTTTGGTCATGCGGGCTTATTTAACGAAGACTTTTTGTTCTTGTGGATTTTTTTTGCTCAACCCACATGGATCAAGGCCAAACCTTGTAGACGCCAGATTGACCACTTTGCCAATATATGAAGGCACCATAAAGGAGTTACAACATATTGACACAAAACATTAGTGAACACCATCTCTTAGTTTATATCCTTGGTATAATCTGAGTTGAGCTAAGCGAATATATTAGCTCTTTTACATGAATTTGATGAAGAAAGTAGTGAGAACACAACCAACACAAGTATGGTGCAACTGTGTATCGTTCCTTTGATGGAAGAATATTTTTGATTCGTTTAGTTGGAACGTGTTTTGTCGCTTTCTCTTAAAGCTTTGACGGCATCAGAGGTCTCTTTCTCTTCTACACAAAGATGGCAAGGAATTCGCATTCCTTGAATTGGAATCAACGGCATTGTTAGAATACATGTGGAGCATCCATGACTGTGAATCTAAACACAAGACAAAATCCTACCAGTTTCTATTATGCGCATTGAACGAGAATCCTACCACCATCGAGTGGAGAAACTATTAATACTTTGACCAGATCGATTGATTTCAAAGAATAAACATCGGCCCATTATGACACGATTCGAGTGCCACATGTAATTATGAAGCATGGGAGAAACGCAAGACACAATTTCTCATCCAATCCTAAATCCCACATTCGTTGTCACCTTCTATCAATCAAAGTATCATTCATATAATCCATGCTATTGATGTGCAGAATGATTTGAAAGAGATATTCTCTCAAGGAAATCTCATTTGAATAGCTGAGTAACAAGAATTACAAGGTTTAAGGTGACTGACATAAGTAGTTCGGAGCAGTTTTCTGAGATGAGGTGCATCCATTACCTATAGAATTTTTAATGATACTCCACTTAGAGGCAGATTCAACATTAAGTAGTATCTAATTCTTAAACATTTGTTAATGCATTCAAGACAAAAATCGACAGGTAGAGGCAGAGGTAAAGGAACAGGAAATGGAAATGTACTTACATTTGGCGGGAACTCTAGCCATATACCTGCTCAAAAAGGTATTGCAGTTATCCAACAAGTGATAACAACCAAAGCTCACGTGTGAACGATTCCAATTTGGAAGAGGGTGAATCCCAGCAGATAATGAAAGAGTTAAGGATGATAATGACTCAGAATGTACGATGTTTTACTAAAGAACAACATCAGGCACTGTTGGCTAATGGAACAATTGCTGTTTCATGCAATTTTTAGAGGCTTACGGGAAAAAAATTGCTCATAGATCTAATAAAAGCTACTCTCAATTGGCTTAAAGTAAACTACGACTCATCTTAATTGGCACGACATGTAGGGAATTTTTTCCAACAGACAAAAGAAGGAACCTAGAGGGACGAAGTTATGAGTACAAGAAACTTTAAACCAAAGTGCGTGTCTTCCATAGAAAAAGGACTACAAAAAACGGCAAGTCATGGGCCACGGAATAACCAGCAAGTTAGAGACATGTGGGTCAACACTCAATTCTTTTGAAAATGTATTCATCTCCCCTGCACTCAGACAAATTTGCTGTCAAAAAAATAAGCACCTCAAACAAATTTAATATTGTCCCCAACTCCGAGAAACTGGATTACAACTCGAAAATTAGCAAGACAACAAAGTTACTTGGCCCTATAACAAAATTTCAATAGCAGTAATCAAATATTCCAAGATATTACCAACCAGTAATTCAGTTGATTTTACCATTGACGTGAGGGAAAACCGAAATCAACCTCACTTCTTAGTAATGCAAAGCATTTAAACATCCTAACAGAAGTACTAGGACGCAGAGAAGGCGTTCACGAAAGTTTATAAATCAAAAGATAAGCATTGCATATATGAGCACAAATCACACACATTCAACTTCAAATTAATATGAGCTCCACTGATAAGCGATCCCATCATTTACAAGTAGCAGACTCATCAGCCAACAGGACTCGACATGTATTACAAATGTACTTTATCAATGCACACAGTAAATTCAGTTACTTCAAAATGCCACAGGTAACATCAGAACAGTTATAAGAATTGGAAAAAAGGAGCATGACATTGGATTATGTTATTATTAACAGCATTATCAACTAAGTCAAACTAGCTTGACATAAAATAAACTCCCACACACACCTTTTACATTAATATTGCAACCCAATTGGAAAGGGTGTGTTAGACTGCAGGTATAAAGCTAGTTAAAACACCAAGGATTGGTTTTAAAACCTTGGTGATGGAAGCATAAGATCATGTGACTAACTCATGCAAACCACACGATTTGAGTGGTCATAATTAAAAAAATAAAGACAGGAATTTGTCATTGAAATTGCTCCAGACAAATGCCTGAATTTAACACCAAACCACCAGCAATACCAGACGGACCTCACTAAGTGGATATCCTTAATGAGCAACGACTTATAGGCTGGGCCCCAAATGAACATGCAATTGCCAAAGCCAATCTTTGAGTTGCAGTTAGTTAAAAAAACTGATAATCTTATAGTGGTCTACTAACATCATAATATTCAGAGGTCTTAGAATTGAGATTATAATAAGACGAATAAATGTTTAGCAAGGACACTCTAAGTGATAACAAACAAAGGCATCAGCAAAGCAAAGTTATGGAGGCGGGAAAGCAGATGCTAAAAATCACAGATCCATTCGTAGCAGGAGCAAGGTGCTTGAATTTAGTAACGATCAAATGGGAATACATACACTGAACATTGTACAACTATGATTTCCATCTTTTCAACAAAACAACAAGTGAAACATCGATTTTGGCCCAAGAGAGGAAGAGGCAAACTAGTTTGCGCTAACTGGTATACACTTACTCACTCATACTGTAATCCACAAGCTAAAAACCCCAAAGAAAACAAGTGAGAACCGACAAGTTGCAGCAGCATCCGGCAAAAGAGTCCTATCTATCACACAACCAAGTTAACTATGTTTGTTTGTGACCTCACCTCAAACCTTCAAAAGCTGCACCTTGTTGGCGAAAGCAATAGCAATCCAATCAGGCTGAGCCGCGGACCATTGAAGCTGGTTGATTTCACAGCCAGCAGAATACATGCACATGGGATCAATCCCGGTGGGAGCAGCGAGCGTGGGCAATTCCCAGATAAGAGCCTGAGTATCATCCCCAGCAGAACAAATATGCGTGGAGCTATGAGGAGCCCAAGCAATGGCATTGACACTCCCACGATGCCTCTCTAATTCCGCCACAGGAGTAGTGGGGGACCTAATATCCAATATCACAACTTTATTACTATCCATCAAGATGGTAGCCATGTACCTGAGATCCTGCTTATTCCAAGCCAAACGAAGCAAAGGGGTATCCGGGTGGGGGCTTTCGTAGATGATGGTGGAGTGTTCTTTGTCACGCAAATCGAAGATTCGTACGGAGCCGTCCGCGGACACGGAGGCGAAGACTCTTGCCTCGCCCCAGGCGATGTCGTAGACCTCCTTATCGTGGGCGATGAGCTGCGTCTCCACGACGGTGCGCTCAATGTCCCAGATGGTGCAGGTGGTGTCGATGCTGGAGGTGCCGATGCGGTTGTGATCGATGTCGTTCCAGTCGAAGGAGGTGAGGGGCGCGCAGAACTCGCTGGTCTTGCTGTTGTTGAAGAGGGAGAGGGGCTCGACGGAGTTTTCGCGGACGTCCCAGAGGCGGAGGTAGTCGCCGGAGGTGGCTAGGAGGTCGGAGGAGGAAGAGGGGGAAGGTTTGCGGGGATGGAACATTAGCTTGGTTGGAGGGTAAGGGTGATCGAAGGAGAGGGAAGGGTGTGGGGAGAGGGAGAGGGTTTCAGGGTGGAAGGAGAGGATGTGAACGCGGTTGGTGTATTCTTCAATGAAGCTTCCGAGGGCGAGACGGTGGGGGTGGGAGGGTGAGAAAGCCATGGCGTAAATTGGGTATGGCGATTCATAGGTGACGGAGTTTTCCGATCGCAGGTGAGAATCTTGGGTTGAATTGTCCATTGGAAGGGAATTGGACGTGGGATTAATGATACTGTTCGATGTTTTTAAGGATTGGGGTTTGAGGTTTGGTTTTTGATGATACTGGAGGAAGGTGAACTGAAATGTTAGGTGAGAGTGGGAGTTGAGAAACCATACCAGACCAATTCTTGTAACTTGTCTGTCACTCCAAAAGTCTCACGTGAGGGGCGTTAGCTGTGGGCGTGATATGGCTTACCACAATTGACGAGACAGGTCAAACCCTCAAATTCACAACATAGCCCATCCACTCCTTTACACCTTACTTTATATTTTTAATTATTTCTTTCATCATCCTCAAAATCTTGTTTCCAGGAAAATACATTTTTTTCTAGATGTTACTCAAAAATGCAAGCAGTAAATTCATCATTTTAAATTCACATGTTTGTTGAGTTGTATTAATGTGATCAACAACAATAATGATATCAGAAAAAGGATTAGTCTTTCTTAGAATAGGACAAATCAAAATAGAGCATTGGGTTAAATAGTCACAAAATGTCATCTTTGTGTTTTTGTTTTAAGCAGTGAGTTTGAAGAAGTAAAAAATAATAAATAGTAGAGTGATTGTTTGGATTTATGAATTTTTTAAGGGTTTGCATAATTTGTGTTTATCACAACTCCATATATTAGAAATTTTAGGGCTTTTAATATATGAAATACATGAAATATATAAGAAATATATAAAATATATGTATGAAGGAATTTGTTTTTTTTTAGTTTATTGATATGTCATGTATGATAAAATATTTACAATATTTTAATATTAATTTAAAATAATAACTAATTTCTAAAATTTGAATATATTTTTAAAATTGAAATATTTTGTAATAACTAATTTAAATAAAAAATATATTAAGTAACTTTTACGTGCATATTGTTGAGTTCGCAGGCGACTAATTTTGTACAATTATAATATTTTTATGCAATGAGTCATGAAAAATAATATACTGATTAATTGAGCTCATCATATCATGCAACGCATAATTAAATGTAGGGACAAAAACATCTTCCATACCATATTATTATTACCCCATCATGACTAACTATGGGTTGATTTATCTATCAATGGAAAGTCTAAGTAGACTAGTAGGTTGAACACACTATTTTTGTAAAAAAATAAATAAATAAACAAATTGAATGTCGTCAATGTATGGCAACATGATATGATTAATAAGGATGATGAACAAGAATTTTAAGAAGATCCTTAATGTAAGATTCACTTTAATTTTGTCCTAAAATTTAAGGGCCTCTCTTAGTCAATTGGGCCTAAGGCTGGCCCATAGGACATCCCAAAACTCCTAAACCAGCCTAACCCTCTCATGTTCTGCCCACTTTGCAAAATCAACCATCTTACTCCTTTTTTCTCCTCAAACAGTGCTCTGCTAGGGCTCGAAGCTCATTCAGATTCAAGTCAGCTCAACCTCATTCTCTGCTCCACCTCTTGAGTATGCTCCTAAAGTTGTTGGGTTCGTTGCCGTAGGTGCCTGTGCTTTCCACTAGCATTTGTCCAGGTGAGGGAAGCTAGGATTTTTCATGCTTTTATAAATAATTTGATGTGCTTTTGATGGTGTGAAAATAATCGGTGTATTGTTTCTGGATGGATTTTTGGCTTTGCATGCGTGAGAGCAGGTGAGATCTACTATGCTCGCCTAAGCGAGCTGTTTCTCGCCCAAACGAAAAGCTCTCGCCTAAGCGATGAGCTCTCGCCTAAGCGCCCCCTTTTAGTTTCGAGTGCTCGCCTGAGCGAAGGCCTCTCGCTTGAGTGAGATGGGCTGGCTTGAGCGAGAACTCGAAGTACTCTCTGTTTTCAATCTCGCTTAACTGAAAGTTTTTCGCTTGAGCGAGAGACCCTGTTGCCTGAGCGAGAGCTCCTTAGCTTGAGCGAGATTGACAGTTGTTAAATGTTTGTATGCTCCCATGATTGATTTGTTTACTCTTTTAAAGCATGAAATATGATGCCAACGTTTTATACAACATGCTTGTGTTTTCTTAAATTTTTGTTGTTTGGGATTTTGTGTTTTTACATGTTGAAATCATTAAAAAGATGTCAGTTTAGCTTAAGCAAGGGATTTTAGCTTAAGCGAGATCAGTCTTGCTTAAGTCGCTTAAGCGAGAATTTCTAGCTTAAGCGAGATCAGTCTAGCTTAAGCGATAATTGCTGCAGAATTTTAATTCCTTACTTTAACTTGAACTTGTGGATTGATTCAATTACTTTTAAAAGCATGAATTGGGCGAATGGGTATGAGTAGAATGGTTTATGGTCTGTGATTGATAAGTTTAACATGACCTTGGCATGTGACTTGTATGAGATGGTTGGTAATCAAAGTGGCATGGTGTCCGTATGAATTACACTTCTATATTCATGAATTGGGAAGGATGATTTGGAATGGATTCAACATGGAACATGTATGAGGATGGATTATAAAGGTTGGCATGATATTTATAAGCATAATAAATATTATTGTTTGTTTGAATATGTATAGTATGTGGTCAGTACGTAATTCCTTGGAATCTCTATGTGAGATTTCAAGGTCGTGCTTCAATGGTCGGGACGTAATTTCATGGTCCCTGTTAGTGGGTGTCCATGGTGGTGCCCCATCTATATAATTTGGTAAGGATTCAAGGTAAGGATTGCATCCTGAGACTCTAAGGAGTCAGTTAGTCTCACTTAGAGCGGACTGACTCTTGTGGTGAGAGTAGCAGGAGGCCCGAAACTCATTAAGGGCTAACTTTGTGTGTGTGGGATTGATTCATTGTAACACTTGCAACACATAGCTCGGGGGTGAGCAGCTCGGGGGTGAGTAGAGGTATCCACCACAAGTGCAAGCATCCGCTAAATTCGACCAGGTTATACGTATCCGGATGAGTCGAGTCGTGTTGTAGTGTATTGCCTGAAAAGTCATAACATGCATGGTTGATTTGAGTGTATGATATTGTGAAATTATATATGATTTGATGGATGAAATCTTTTGTGCTCTAGCTTACCCTACTTTTATTGTTGTGTGTTTTGTTGTGTGGTACTCTTTTTTGCGATGATCATCAACTTATTGATGTGAGCATATGCGAGAAACACCCGTGGGCAACAAGGAGGTGATGGTTCCACCGCATAGTCTCCATGGGCTGGACTTTGTTTCTTAATGGGTTTTCTTAAGGGTTATGACCCATGTATTGCCTTATGCTTCATTACTCTACTCTTATATGTTGGATATCTTTTTATCTGGTTTTCCATTGGCATCGTGGTGTGCCTAGTTTTGTAGGGGTTGTGTTACGGATCCCAAGACTGCACTGTTGTACTATCTTTGTATGACGTTTCTTTTAATTTTGCTTAATAATTAAATGGGGCGTTACAAAATCGGTCACTAAAAATTAGCTACCTAGGTTTTAGTTACCAATATGACTTAGTTTCTAAATTGGTCTCTAATTAATTAATCATAAATTTAGTGACCAATTATAATTTTTTATTTATAATAGTGACTATTTTGGTAACCCATAATTTTTAATTTTGTAAGTTGGTATCTAAATTGATCACTATAGTGACTAACTATTTTTGGTTTCTAAAATTAGTTTCTAATAGAGGATTTTCTTGTAGTGTTTTCTTGTGTGGCTCAGCATCATTCTATGTTGCTCAACTATAAGGCCAAAATTCAAGAAATTCTAATTTTCCATACCTCATTATATCATTTTAAGCTAAAAATGGATGTTTATTTCTAAAATATGAACAATTCATGCATTATAAGTGTCAAAATCATATGAAAATTTACGTATTCTAAACACATATCACTTGTTTTGTGATGTATTTTAAATTAAGACCATTTTTATTTTGCTGTAAAGGTATAAGTAGTGGTAGAGCATTGTGGTAACTAGGGGGCCATGATATTATAGGTATTTTAAAAAAGATTATAATCAAATATTTTATTTCATTTATAAACATAATAATTAATGTTAATAAATAATAAAATATAAAATCAAGCACAATAAAGAATAAAGAATAAAAAGATTTATCAAGATATTTTTTATTTTTTTTTCCATTATGGCTTGAGTTTCTTACAAATTGTTCTCTTCTCTCATTTTCACATGTTTCCTTTTGTTTCTGAAGAGAAAAAAATTTATTATTTTTGCTCTTATTTCTCATATGTTCTTTTTCATTCTCGAAGAAAATAAGAAGAAGATAATTTTTTCGTCTCACTTGATAGTGAAATATTAGTTTAATAATTTATTTAATAAGTCTCTTGTATTAATTTTTTATTTTATGAACATAGAAGAAAAAATATTGTACTGTGTTATATTATAATCGGATTTTAATTGTGGTTCCATTATATGTCTTGAGTTTCTCACAAATTGTTCTCATCTCCCTTTCTCACTTATTTTCTTTTGTTTCTTAAAAGAAAAAGATTCATTATTTTTGCTTTCATTTCTCATTTGTTCTCTTCCATTTTCGAAGGAATAAAGAAGAAGAGAATTCTCTCTTTTCTCACTTGATAGTGAAATATTAGTTTAATAATTTTTTTAATGAATCTCTTGTATATTAATATTTTATTTTATGAACATAGAAGAAAAAGTATTGTACTATGTGTTTTTTTATAACTGGATTTTAATTGTGGTTTGATTATCATCGAATTTTGTTTTAGTATTTACATCTCTCAATTTTTTATTAGAATGATAAATTATTTTTTAGTCTTATTTTTTTAAAAATAGGTATATTGATGAAGAATAAAAGAATAGATTACTTTTTAAAAGTGATAAAAGGGAAGCTACTCGTGAAGATGAAAACGGGACAAATTAAACTCCTCTAAATATTTTGAAGCATGATATTAATGATGCAATTGTTCAAGCAGAAGAGCCCTTTCTTAAGGTTCAAAGAATTATAAGTGAGGAGTTTCATATTAATATGTTGGAACACGATCCAGGAAAATGTCTTCAAATATGAGAATATTCAATGAGCCAAAAAGATGAAATTGGAAGAGTTTATTTAAAATGAGGTTCATATCAAATACAACTTGAAAACTATCTTTTTTTTCTAAGGAAAAACATCCAAAGTGATTTTAATCTAATTGATTTAAAAATTTTCCTTCTTAGCTAGAGTATTCCTCGGCTAATGATGAAACTTATTGTTTGACATGTTTTCTATTTAGTTCAAAGCTAGATGGTCATCCTGGGTCAGATGTGTTTATTAAACAAGGTTTAGATAATGAAAAATGGTTAATGCAAGAAAAAGATGTGCATTTCTCAACCACACTGGAGATAGTCCTTGCTCATCGCATAACAATGCAATGAAAACTTCTATTGACACAATTCATTGGCTGACATTTTAAGCTTGTGCATTTAGAGGCCACAAGGAAACATCATAGTCAAGTAATAGAGATAACTTTCTTGAAATGATTAAACTTCTAGCATCATATAATGATAAAGTGACACAAATTGTGTTAGAAAATGCGTTGTATAATGCTAAGTATACTTCTCATCATATTCAAAAAGAAATCTTACACATTTTCTCTAGAAAAGTAAGAAGTCATATTTAAGAAGAAATTGGAGATTCTAAATTTTGCATAATTGTAGATGAAGCACATAATGAATCTAAAATTGGTGTCTCAGAATTGTTTTAACTCACTTGGGTTTCGAAAATTATATCTATTCATTTTTAATTCACTTTTAAAGTTCAAAACCAAATTATATTCAAGTTTGGAAGAGAACAAATTCTAAATTCGTGTTAAAATTTAATAAATTAAAGCATATTTAACTCATAAAAATATTAAAATATTGTAAGTTATAAAAACATATTTAATTGATAATTTTTTTTTTAAATTGTAAGTTATAATATATTGCATGCGAATTTTCAAATGCTTTGACGTGGAATTTTGTTGAACCTATTCTGGTGATAGAATTGATATGATTAGTCCTAATTAAATGTACTAATCTTATCTTATTGTTATACATGTAAAGCTCTCTTATGATAGAAGTAAAAATGCCAAACAACAAATTGGATAGAGTTTGAATTGAACTATAGTTACGAAATAAAAGTAAAATTGATTCATTATCAGTTCAACCATGTCAAAATTCAATCTAAACCCAGCAACTCGATTTAAATTGTACAATATTATTTTATCCAAAATTACAGTTTTATAATAAAATTTAATATTTATAAAAAAATTATATTCAATTAGTTCCTCTAACTTTGTTGACTCGTCTCTTTAACTAATTCATCTAATAATATGTTTACATTTAGCAAAAATAAATAAATAAAATATGACGGCTTCTATGATAATTGATCAAATAATAATGCTCAAGAAGTTACTACACATCAAAAAGTTATTAAAGGCAAATATTGAGTTTCTCATAAATATAACCTCACATAGAACATTTTGTAAAAGAAACTATGATTCATAGAGATTAGGGGAAAAGATTGTTATTGACAAAAATAATCAATTACAATATTGTGTATAGGATGCAAAAATAATACTGATAATTAACTAGTGTTGATATTATATTATAATTAAATTAATCACCTTCTAACCAAAAAAAAAAAAAAAAAAAAAAAAAATAATAAAAATTTAATATAATTTATAATAATAAAAAAAATTTAAAATATTAAAAAAATAATAAAATATAAAATAAAATATTTTATTGATTAATTTCAACAAAATAATCAATTATGTAAATCTTTTCTAGAATTATCTCTCTCTTTCTAATCATTTTCCTTACAAAATTATGGCTGACATAATTTATATTTTCAGTTCTTAATTTTATGGTATATTTGATTCTTAGTAATATAAATCTTACATTGACTCCTACAAATAAGAGCATACTTTCATTCCTTTCATCCATAATTACTCGAAATTAAATTTATTTCATAATCTCCTCATACTTTTTTTCAGGCTTGCTTATTTATTTACTAACCACACAATGTGACATATGTTACATTTGTATCTGACACATTTTTCATATAAAAACTTCATCCATAATCTTCGATAAATTTTAATGAGGAGCCATGAAATGTTGATTTGCAGAAGTGAATTCCTTCAAAATCTCATTTATGTATTTTTTTTATTATTTTTATACTGTGTTTGTTTGAAGATGAGTAGTGTGGTAACAGAAACAAAAGCAAAGAAAAATTATGGTTGGATTTGATGGTGTGCGATGAAAGTCGCAGGCATATTTGAAAATAACCAATTTTTTTCCACCCTCAAATGTGTGACGAAACGAGGAAAAAGTGAAGTTAAAGTTAAGTTAATGTTAGATTACGATTTTAGACTTCTGTGTCTGCCTATAAAACAGCGTAACATTAGAGATGCATTAGTGTGTGTATATTATATATTTAAGATGCATGAACTAGGTGTTATGTGGGATTATGTGACATAATTTATTACTATATTATAAAATAAAATAAAAAATAAGTTTATATAATGATACTAATATTAAGAAAACAATGATAATAATAAATAACAATAGTAAAATAAATTTGTGGTATATATATACATTCTTTTATTATTGAAAATTTTCACATTCTTTATTTGAAACTCATTCTCCACACCACCACAGGTACATTACTCACACCTTTTAAAATTAATCAAAATGCACAATAAAAAAGTGAAAGTAGATTCAACATTGATTGGATGTATAAAGTTTTCACGACAAACATATTATCTTTTATGATTTTTTTTGTTTTTTGCAAGAAGCATTTTGGTTGGGTTTAAAATGATAGTGAGTCGGGTTGCACATGTTTTATTTAAATAATTTGTCTTGTTACATGTAGATATAAAAAAAAAATCTAAAATGTTTTATATACAATATATATATATATATATATATATATATATATATATAAATACGAATATTTTCTAAAATAATTTAAATAAGATTAATAATTCTATAAAGTACAAACTCAGATAAAATTTTGATCGTAAAATATAATTCGAATAAAATCATATTGGTATAAATAAATTTAGTCTTTTAAAAACAATTCAAAGAAATTACACCAACAAATATAAGTTAAAAATAATATTGTTTTAACGAAAAATTAATTTCACAAGTCTAAATAAAAAATTAAAAAAATTATAAAATTATATTTTTGATAGTTATTTGTGATTTTTTCTAAATTTTTAGTCATTCTTCCTGATCTTATTTGGCACATTTGTTTTACTTTTGAAAAAATATTAAGATAAAACATTTACTACATCTTCATTATTTTTCCTAACCGTATTTTCGTTTTCAGAAAAACAAAAAGTTGCACTATTTTACCTTCATAAAGAAACTGACTAATTTTTGGATCTGAATGCACTAATTTTCGGATGATGAAAAATGTAAACAAGCCCAAATCAGAGTCGGCCCGTATACTTCCAGCTAAAGCCCATTTCCTAGTAGAGGTCAATGGCGAACCATGGTGCATTACAACAAGTAAGAGTATTTCTTTCCGCGCCCACGTATTTTCTTTCTACACTTTATAAATATGAAAATTCTTATTTTGTCTCTCTGGTTTAAAGTTTTCTTTTTAGGAAGTCTTTCCAAATTATATAATTTGAAAGTCATCTTTTTTTCATAAAAGAAGTTTTTGTATAGTACGATCCAAAAATTATGATTAGGAATCGAAAGAATTTCCATCAAAATATAATGTAATATGTTTCTTTTTTCCAAGTAGAAAAAACGCAAAACGTAAAAAATGTAGATACATAAATGGTTAAGTATGGTTTTAGTTTCTAAATTTTTGATGTAAAATTAGAATTCATAATGTTAAATATTTTGACATATTTTGATTCTCAAACTTTTAAAATGAATGGATATAATTTGTTTTTAGTTCAATTATATTAGATTTATTTTTTTAGGTGTCAAATTGAGTTTCATATTAGCATTTTAGTTGTGTATATTATTTGACATGTTTCTACTTCACGTTTCATACTAACATTTTAGTTGTGTATACTATTTGACATGTTTTCACTTCAATGTTTATTATGAAACACGTTTAACGCGTAAACAAAATTAATGAATTATGCTAAAAAAATTATGTTCATTCATTTTTAAAATTCAAAACTAAAATGTATTAAAATTTCAAACACAAACAAAATTTAATTTTACATTAAAGTTCATAAACTAAAAATATATTTAACTAATAGAAAGAAATTGAAATTGTAATATAATAAGAGGTGTAGAAGTTTATACATATTTATATTTTACACACCTCCTGATGATAGAGGAAGGAATAAACTATTGGGTGGATGAGAAAATACTCTAACTAAGAACGCTAATAAATAGGGGTGGTAAAACGGGTTAGTCCGACCCATTTTGTCCCGCTTTGTCTTTGACCCGCCAAAAATGGGTTGGGTCGGATTACCCCTATTGAAAAACAAGGTTAGACATTGCAACCCGTCCTATCTTAGAACGAGCTAGCGGGTTGGCCCACTACTTTTGTTTAAATGTATAAATTTTTTTTATATATAAATTTGTTTATATAATATATAAAAAAAAAATTAGTTATATTTTACATTTAAACATAAAAGAAAAAAACCAACGAGCTGAGCTATAACGAATTGGCAGGTTGAAAACTCTAACTCAACTCATTATTTCCTTGGCTCATCCTTTTCTTGACAGACTAATGGATTTGGTCCACTTTGACATGTATACAATAAATGATTCTCTTTGTCGTTCTTGAACTACTTAAAATAAAAAAAGTTGTTCTTTTTCGATTTTTATTTTTATTAATTTTTATTTTAGAAAAACTGTTACATAAATATTTTTTAAATATAGAAATTATATTGTAAAATTGGAATAAATAATTCAAATTGTGATATAAAGTTATTTTAAATTGAATTAGGTAAGTTATTAAAACTACTAACTGTACTGATAAACTTGAGATCATTGAGATATTTTGTGACTAATTATAAAAGTTTGGTGAGAAATATATTTTTTCTAGCAAAAGAAAGTAAAGTAAAAAGAACGAGACGCTCAACTAATAAACTTTGTATTATGATTTGCAACAGTAAAATAACTAGATTTGCAACTCATAAGAGTAAAGTTAGGATTATCTTTATAATGTACTTTTTTTTATGGACGGATGTTTATTGAAAATTACATGGCACATCTTCTTGGACTGCTTTATGCCGAATAAACTAGAAATTTACCATTGAAATCCCGATAAAATAATCCCTAAATAAAATACATAAAACAATGTAATTAACAATTGAGAAATGAAGAGATAAAATAAACAATTGATGCAGAGATGATAAAATTATTTTCTCTAAATCAAATGTGTAAAAATGTAAACTAAATTTTTTAACATGTTTACACCCCAAACGCGCTTTTTAGTAGACCAAAAGTCTATAAAGTCGTCGCATGTGGTCCCCTGCACCGAACAACTACTAGTCATGTCATGTGACATGTTTGTTTAGCATAATATTTGTCATTACAATTGGAAAAGTTTGTCTGTTACATTATAAATATAAGTAGTTATTTTAAATAATTAATTTAAAAAATAGTTTTTTTTGTTAAATTTTGAAAATTTTCCGCCTTACTGATTTTTTGTTCTTGTTTCTTATTTATCTACCTTTTGTTTAACCAGAATATTAATTTACATCTCAACTTTTGTTTTAATACTTCTTTTAAGCTCATCAAATTTTAACTAATAACTACTTTGGTGACCTATGATATGGTTAAAAAGCCTAGTTATGAGAAAAGTATTTTTCTTCAGATTGTTTCCATAGATTTACTGGTACTTAATGAAAATTTGAAACTATGGGTCGTTTTTATTTGCCTTGGATAAAAAACAATTTTGTTTATTAGCTTCTATTAAAAGGTCAATCTTATTCACTAAAAATAAAGGTAATAGTTATATTTATAAAGTTGTGTAAAAATATTTATCTCTTTTATATATAGAGGATAATATTAATATAAATTATTAGAGTAGTGTATATTGAGATTTATTAAACAAAATACACTCATTTGATAACTTAAAATAATAATATTTTAATTATATATATATATATATATATATATAAAATTTTAATATATATTATTATCTTATTCTATTATTATTGAGGGTAATAAAATAAGAATATATTTTTTAAAGACTGTCAAACCATTATTTTCCTATGTATTATTAATGTTAAATATTTTATTAATTATAGTTATTAAAAGAAATTAATTTTTAGTCATGACTATTTTTGTCATATACTATAAAAGTCTTACAATGATCTTCTAAACTTATAATTTACTTTCTTTAAAAAATATAAGTCTTCTCTCTCTCTCTCTTAAATAAATAAAGTCGTCAATCAAATCACAATTTATTATATTTAATGAAAACTCTTATTTATATATATTATAAAAAATAAATTAAAAAAGGTACCACTTTACAATTTAATACTGCATTAGTGTCGTACAAGAGTAGATCTACAAAAAGCTTACTGCATTTAATGGTTTATTGAACTGTCAACTGCAAATTAGAAACTAGTTTTTTTAAGATGTTAAAATTTGTTTATAAATCAATATTTTAGTAATGTTTTTTATATATTTTAACATGAGTTACTTATCTACTCGTATTAACTTACGATAATTTAAAACGTATTATTCCCGCTTTTTGAAAAAATAAAATCTTTCAAAAAGTTGGGTCATAGTGAGAATTTGTCGGGATCTGAGTATTTATTATTAGATTAAAAATTATAATTTAGTTAGCAAGCAACTTTTTTTTTACTTGAGATTATTATTAGATTAAAAGTTATAATTTAGTTAGGATGTAACTTTTTATTTTTTACTTAAAAGAGTGTAACATAAATTCAAACATCACTCGGTTTATTTAGTCTATGCTACAAAACTATTAATATCACTTGTAACAAAATTTTGGCTAAAATTGATTCATTTATTTTAAAATTTTGTCAAAATTACTTGAAGTTTTTAATCTATTTTCTTTTTTTTTTCAACTATTTACACACTCTTATCATGTGAAAGTTAAATTTATTGAAACAAAACTATATATTATGAAACATTTTTCAAGAAAATTCATTCTAGCAATAACTTTTCTTTTAAATGATGAAATTTTTATAACTATCTTATTTATCACATTCTTGGTTTCTTTATTTACATGTCTAAATCTAAAAAAAATCAATAAGATCAATTATTTTATAAATTGTTTTGAAATCTGAATTTTTTTTTTAATAATTTTATCTTTAAAAAATATCTTGTTAAAGAAAAAAATATAAATTTTAACATCAAGATAAAAAGTTATTAGGTATATTAAAATAAACTTTTTAATTAAGAATTAAAGAAAATTTTCATTCAACATGAATTTTTTATCTTTTAATTAATTTTGAAAACTAAACACTTATTAATTCTACATTAAAAATCAATTATAAATTATAATTAATCCTACATCACTTTAACATAAAATCAAACATTAACTCTAATATTCTAATCTCAATTTCAAGATAAAATATTCAAAATAAAATATTTAAAATCAATAGTTACATTTGAAGTATTATTTATTTTCAAATATGAATTATGATGATTTTATACTTAAAAATGTCGAAAAAAATAAAAAAAGAATATATATATTTAAAGTAATCTTAACGTTTAGTTTTTGAATGATAGAGAATGGTACAAGAATTGAAATATAGTGATAAGATCTAAAAGAATTAAATAATGAGATGTAGCTTGAATGGGGGAAAAGACGGTGACTTTTATGAGCTTAGGATGAACACTAGGTCCCAACTGGACTTCGTCCTACACCCATTTATGTCATATTACCGTCACCCCATGACGTATATTCAATGACATAAGACACTCTTCCCGTGAATCTACTATGTATACTTGTCTGTATTATAATATCATTTTTTATACATACATGTATTTACAAAAATTATATTTTTAAACTACTTAAATATTGAATTTTCTTTTCTGAAAAAAATTAATTAATTAAGTATTAGTACAATGATTCGTTTGATTTAAAAAATGATTAATAAATGATTAAGTATTTGTATATTTTTGAATAATGTATTCAATGGACACATGATTAAAGTGTATCCTTAGCTAGTTTTGTATTAGAATCTAGGTTAGGACTATATCCAAGTCTGTGATCCGTACTCAACATACAAAACTGATGCCTCGAGCTCCAATCTTCACCTTAAAAAAAAACGTACTTTTTGGCAGCTTTAACTTAGGGTAGTCCAGTTATACTTTAACAGGTGTATCACAATTTTCACGGTTTTAAACTTTAATCTATAATTTATATTCAAAATTAAAAATTAACTTTTAATAACTTTTACTTTTTTATAACTTAGATGTCAAATCACAAGCATAAAATTAAATTAAAATGCATTACATTTGGCTAAAACAGCTTATACTCTTCATTTAAGTGTGTCTGTGTGTGTGCACTAAGTTATTATCGTGTACCTTTTGTGACCATAGATTGTTAATTTCTGAAATATATAATATTACAACCAAATTAAATGTCAATACTATATATCGCAAAACAATTATCAAATGAATATAAAATAAATAAATTATTCAAATGAAAAGTATATTGTACTAAATATCATGATAAGGTAAAAAATGAAAACATTTAACTTATTCGAAAAGGTAGATATTTGCATATTCAAACAATAAGGGTAAAAAATCAATTTTATAATTCAAGGTCATAGATTACGTACCTCACAAAATGCATTTAGATGATATACACCAACTTTTTATAAGTAAAACTTTTTTATACTAAATACAGTTTAAATAAAATGAATTCTAAATATTATATAATTTGAGCTAAAAGGTTTATAATATGTAATTTTAATTATCAAAATTTTATTTTTTATAAAATTTATCATTTTTAAAAATGTTTTTTTTGGTTAAATTAGTAATTCAATCATATATTTATGTATATGATTCACTTTAATATATATATATATATATATATATATATATATATATATTTACTAATATGATTGATATCATTGATACTGGTATGATTTATTACTCTTTATATAAATATTTGTATTTACTATTTGATTTGTATTCTTCTTATTAGTAATATGACATACAAAAAAGTTGCTCCCTAATCTCTCATTCTCTGTTCTTCATTCTATTTTTTATATTCTCTATGTTATTAGTTTTATTATATAACACGTTATCAGCACGATGCTCCAACTAAATGAGGATTAGTGAAAGCTTTTTCCCTCTAACAACAATGTTCTGCATGTTTCAATCCAGGTTTTTTCTAATCTTTTATTCATTTACAATTTTACCTTATATTCTTATTCTTTTGATAAGAATTGTTTGACTTTTTCAATGTTCATCTCCATCTTATTATTTTTATTTATTATGACAATGATTATTATTATTATTATTATTATTATTATTATTATTATTATTATTATTATTATTATTATTATTATTATTATTATTATTTTATGTGCTAGTTCTAACACGCCAAAGTTACAAATTTTGAATTTGCGATCCTTGATATTACAAGGAAAAATGACTTATATTGGATATTAAATGTTGAAATACATTTAGATGCAATGGATCTTGGTGATATCATTAAAGAAAGAAATAAAGCATTTGAGTAACTAATTTGTTCCTGCGAGAACAATATTGTGAACAAAGATTTTATAATATTATGAATTTATTTCATGCCTTTGTATGACTGAACAAAGCTATGAAGCTTTTTGATGAAAAATCATGAAATTCGCTTAATCCGCTCCATTCCTAGAAGTGAATGTAACAATAAATATTATGAATTTATTTCATGCCTTTGTATGGCTGAACAAAACAATGAATTTTTGATAGAAAATCATGAAACTTGTCCAATTGGTTATGCTCCATTCCCAAAAGTGAATGCAACAATATTTGATTTATATTTTCATGATCGTGATATTGATTATGGACATGGTTATAAAAGAAATTTTAAATACACATTTTGTCACCAGAAGTGGCACAATAATGTGAAAAAGGAAAAGAAAAATGTGAAAATATTGACAAATAAGATGATAGTATATATTATCATTACGATGATAAAGGTCATTTGAGTTGTACTTGTCGTACACCAAAACATCTTACAAATAATAAGAAGAACATCGAAACACACTTTGTTTACGAATATGGTGATTTTGATTATGGCCATATGGATGCTACTCATCTTGATATTATTATTTTCTTTGCTAAACCAAATGGAAGCATTGAATATCTCATTGGTTATGAGAGTGTTAAAAAAGAAAAAAAAATTCTCACATTGATATTAATGTTTATATGAAGAATGAATGTTGGCACTAGCACCAATGATGAGGATATATGTCTTATTGATAGTGCAACAACTCATACAATTCTCAAGAGTAACACATTTTTCTCTTGTTTGGTAATGCGAGAAGTCAATGTTAGTTCTATTTCTGGTACTACAAATATAATTGAAGGCTTCAGAAGAGTTATTGTACTTCTACCCAGAGGTACAAGATTGCATATTAAAAATGCATTTTATTCTCCTAAGTCTAATAGAAACTTATTAAGTTTCAATGAATATCTTTATATCACTCGAATTAAGTTGAATATAAAATGTGTATTGGAGAAATTATTAGCCTTCTCTTAAGGCTTATACTACACATATAGTAATGCAATTGAGACACATGCCATTGTAAGCTAGAAGCTTACAAATAGAAATGAATTTCTTGTTTGGCATGATTGGTTGGGGTCATCTTAGATATATCATGATGCTAAAAAAAGGTTGAAAAACTCATGTGGACACCCACTTAAGAGTCAAGAAACTTCTTTAGACCAAGGAGTTCTCATGTACTATATGTTCACAAAAGTTGATAATAAGACCATCACCAGAAAAATTAGAAATGAGTCAATCTCATTTTCAGAACGAATACATGGTGATATTTGTGGTCCAATACACCCACCATGTGGATCATTTATATATTTCATGGTTTTAATTAATGCATCTATTAGATGATCACATATTTGTTTATTATCAACTCGCAATCAATTATTTGCAAAGTTATTAGTACAATTAAGAGTTCACCTCCTAGATTATCCGATTAAGAAAATCTATTTTGATAATACTAGTGAAATTACATCTCATATTTTTCATGAGTATTGTATATCAATTGGAATTGAAGTTGAGCCTCCAATAACACATGTTCATACTCAAAATAGACTTGTGGAATCATAACTAAAACGTCTAAAATTGGTTGCAAGACCATTACTTATGAGAGCTAATCTTCCAATGGCTATTTGGGGATATGCAATTTTGCATGTTGCATTATTGATTCGCATCAAACCAACAAATTATCACAAATGCTCTATTGTGCAGTTGGTTTTTTATCAATGACCTAATATTCTCATATAAGAATTTTTGGGTGTGGTGTATATGTTTTCCCCACCAAAAGGGACTATGATGGGTCCTTAGAGACAATTGAGAATATATGTCGGATATGATTCTTTCTCAATAATGAAATATCTTTAACTACCAACGAGAAACTTATTTACAGTTCAAATTTTTGACTGTCACTTTGATGAATAAGTTTTTCCAACATTAGGGGGAGAAAGAAAACAATTGGAAAAAGGTATTGGTTGGAATGAATTATCATTATCTCGTCTTGATTCTTGTACAAAAGAATGTGAACTAGAAGTTCAAAGGATAATTCATTTACAAAATTAATCGATCAATTACCTTATGTTTTATTGACAGAAAAAAGGGTAACTAATATCAGATGCTAATGCTCCAAAGATAATTGATATTAGTTCATAACACGCCTAAAGTGTGGTAGGCCTGTTAGTTCTAAAGACACACTTGAAGCATGATATGCCTATTGGTTCCAAAGATAAAAACTCTTGAATGAGAAAGGGAGCTAAAATGGAAATCCCAAAAGATTCATTTGACATAATTAATGATTCAATTCCAGAAGAACCTCGGGTACCTGCAATTGTTCAAAATGATGAGATCTCAATAAATTATGTCATGAATCATATAATATGGAACCAAAATGAAGTCAACATTGAAGAAACTTTTACATATAATATAGCGATGAATGTTATGAATGACAGTGAGGATCAATAATCAATGATCATTGAAGATTGTCGACAAAGAAATGGTTGGCCAAAATGAAAATATGCAAAGAAGAATACTTGGATTTGCTTGCTAAACGAAAGGTTTTTGGACCTATAGTTTGCACACTTGAAGGTGTGAAACCCGTTGAGTACATATAGATTTTTGCGCAAAAATTAAATTAAGAATGATGAAATTGGTAGATAGAAAGCACAATTGGTTGCTCAAGATTTTTCACAAAACCTGATATTGATTTATGAAAAGACATATTTACTGGTATTGGATGCAACAACATTGCAATATTTGATTATCCTTGTTGCACAACAAGGTTTGCATTACATCTAATGGATGATGTTACAACCTATTTGTATGGTTCTCTTGAGAATCATATTTATATGAAAATCCCTAAAGGATTTTATTTGCCTAACAATGCAAATTCTAAAGAGGGTTATTGAGTACTTATTAAAAGAAGGATATAAAAATGATCCTATTTGTTCTTGTACTTATACGAAAAGATCCAAAAATGAATTTGCCATAGTTATTGTTTATGTAGATGACATAAACATTGTTGGAACTCCTAATGAGCTCACAAAGACAATTGATTGCTTAAAAAAAGAATTTGAGATGAAGGATCTTGAAAAGAAAAAAATTTTGTTTGAGATTACAAATTGAGTATTTAAGCAAAGGTGTTTTTTATACATCAATATGCTTATATAATTAAGGAGCGTAAAATGTTCTAAACGGACAAGTCACATCCATTATACACTCTAATAGTTGTGAGGTCTTTAGATGTCGATAAATGTTCTTCTTTGATCTCAAGAAAATGATGAATATCTTTTTGGTCCAAAAGTACCACATCTTAGTGTTATAAGCGCACTAATGTATCTTGCTAATTATACTTGATGTGATATTACATTTGCTGTAAATTTGTTAAGTAAGATATAGTTCTTCACCTACAAGAAGACAATGGATTGAAGTAAAAAATATACTTTATTACCTTAAGGGTACTACGAATATGAATTTATTTTAATTTTAATGATTCAAAACTGAATCTAATGGATTATGCAAATGCATGTTATTTATTATATTCTCACTATGTCACAATGATTGATCACAAACAAGATATTTATTCATATGTGATAGCAAAATGATTTCATGACGATATGTGAAAGATACCATAACAGCAACATCACCAAAATCATGCATAATTTTTAGCATTACATGAGGTAAGTCGTGAATATATTTAGTTAAGGTCTATAATTCAACATGTGTGAAAAACTTGTGGTCTATCCTTAAGAAGAATGGAATCAAGAACCATATATGAAGATAATAGTGTATTGTTCAATTGAAAGGATGATGTAAAGATACAAAAGATTCGTTCATGCGAAAATCTAGCAGATTCATTGATACTAATATGATTCATTACTCTTTATGTAAACATTTGTATTAACTATTTGATTTGTATCCTTTATGGGTTACCATATTATATTTATAAATAAGACTCTTTCAATCGGTATGACATACAAAAAAATTATTTTTTATTATCTCATTCTCTGTTCTTCTTTTCATTCTCATTATTCTCTATGTTATTAGCTTTATTTTATAATACTATGAAATTTTTTTGTTATGTATGCACATTGTAATTAAAATTTTGAATCTGGTTGAAAAATAGGACAAATAATAACATAATTAAAAATAAGTATTGTCATAAAGAAAATAAGAGAAACGTGAACTGAAAGATAGAGAAAAATGAGAATTGAGTTCGAAGTGTGAAAGACTGGTTCAAGAGCATTGTGGATAGCGTATGTCTGGGTTTGAAGACCAAGTCGTAGGAGTAGGAACAGCAACAGCAATACTATATGATAACTTCGTTAATATTTTCTTTAGTTATTGATAGAAATAGATATTCTTGAAATATATTTTTTATTTATTTATGTAATTTAGGAAAGGTTATTTAAATATCTGTATGTTATTTATTTTACATAATTATATTGCAAAGATTTTACAAAACGTAAATGTTAATTTTACGAGTGAGTTTAAATAAGCACTGAAATAGATATGTTTTAGAATGATATTTGGAGGATAGGATTGTCATGTGTAGCAAACATGTTTTTTGAATGGTTGGTTTTGATGGAGTGGACGGTTATGTTACTTCACATCGTTTTACTTAAGTTTAATTTTCATAGAAATATAAAATCATGTGAGTTTGATTTTTCTTTCATTTCCGACCTCATAACACAGAAGACAAGACTTGGTCGTGATAATGTTTGTAGCAGTGCGTCTTCATGGGATTTGGACACCACCATCTCTGTCACTACAGTGAAAGAAAAAGAACATAACTATATAACATAACCCCTTCTTTAGGGCAAAAATGAAGATACAAATCACACAGATATGTAAGACTCAGTCATGACATACAAATTATCATATTTTAGAATTTTAGAATTAATTAGAATGGTTAAAATCAAGAGTAAAATAATACATTTATGTCGTAAACAAGATTCGATTCATATGATTGAAATTCAAAGTATACAATTAAACAATTGTGATGTTCGAGCGACAAAAATTTTAATTGAGGCAAAGATAAATTAAAATATCGCATTTTAAATTAATTTACAAATACCTTTGTGTAATTGATGTATTTTTTTTTCTATTCATTTAGATAAATAAAAAGAAAAAATTCTCTATATTTCTCCTCCATTAAAAAATAATGTTCGTATTTTATTTTTGTTTCTTTCATTTTGTTTTCTACTCTACTCCTAATTCAAACAAAACATTAGGGATAAATTATTAAAAGTTTCGCTCGAGCAGTTTCTTAATTACTGGTCTTAATTTAAAAATTAGAAATTAGTAATACCAGGTAAACAATATTATTTTTATTAAAAATAAATATATTTTAAATTTAAATTTTTTATTTTTTATAAATAGGACTTCATAAGTTCATTAACTAATGCAACTTTTCTTTCTGGTTTGTACTTTCTTATCATGGTTTAAAAATTTTACTTGTTTTTACTGGCTTAAAACTTTATACTGTAATTGAATAAATTAAATAGAGATTGAAATTATTATTTAAGGTTTTTATTTATAGAGGATTTTTTTTTGCTACATGCTCGATAACTATTTTTTGTGTAGATATTTTACTATCGATTTTATTTTTATTAATATAAATTATTTATTAATTATATTATCTTTTAACTTTTGTATTTATTTTTTATTTTATATTTTAAGAATATATTTTCGTAAAGTTAATAATATATTTAATTTAATAATGATTGAAATAATTACATTTTTATTTTTTTAATCAGAACGATAAAAGTTCCATCAATAAAGAATAAAGAGGTTAAAAGATTTTCATACCTAAAATAAGTGGCGATCTTTTTAAAGAACTAAGAAGTCACATTTTTCCAATATTTCTTTTAATTTATGTATATTTTAAAGATATATTTATATATTATTTTATTATTTATATAAATTTATTTTAAAAAGGTTTTAAAAAAAAATAAAAACTCTGTATTTTTCTTCTTTTGTCATTTTTTGTTCTCTTTTATTTGTTTTCTCTCTTTCTCACATCTTTTTTCTATCTCAATTTTCATTCTCAATCACTTATCATTTTTAAAATAAAATTGTACAAAGACAGAATTAAGGAGTCAATGAACATATATATATATATATATATATATATATATATATATATATATATATATATATATATATATATATATATATATATAATAACTATACACA
>Ga0214542_1004518_pt1 | contig 27537 bp, 16 predicted proteins | sample CNSS1metaG_FD_160096 | JGI IMG/M metagenome (GOLD analysis project Ga0214542, IMG submission 160096) | Root nodule microbial communities from cowpea collected in UCLA plant growth center, Los Angeles, California, USA - CNSS1 | ecosystem: Host-associated > Plants > Roots > Nodule | place: USA...
ACTACATTCATTAAATATAACTACTACCTAACTCACAATTAATACAACAACTTCTAACTACCCACCTTCCAACTACCAACTACACACCTTCCAACTACCAACTACACACATTTAAGTTTACCTAACACGAAGCTCTGGTAGGGATCTAAGATTCCTACAATATCGTAGATCGAGATGTCGCAACCCTTTAAGATCTTTCATGCTTGCAGGCAAGCTCTCAATGGAAGAAAATGCTAGATTTATCTTTTCAAGCTTGCTTTGGGATCCAATAGATGAAGGGAGTTGCTTGATACTCGTGAGTTCTAAATTCAACATTATCATATTCTTTGAGGTTACTGAGAAATCCTTTAGTTCCATGCATTTATAGAGGGAGAGGTAACGAAGGGAATCCATGTGGACATTGCTTCGAATGCTTGTAAGGGACCTGCAGTCCTCCAAATCTAATATCTCAAGCTTTTTGAGAGAGAAAATTGATGGATGAACACTTGTCAACCCTACACAGGAACGGAGATCTATTACTTCAAGATTTGGGGCCTTTGAAAAATCTGGCAACTCCTTTATGTTTGAGGATGAATACAGCATAAGAACCCTTAAGTTCACAAGATCCTGTAGCAGTTGAAACAAACAGATTATTGAAGACATTGCATGGGCTAATGTTAATTTTAGATTAAAAGGAATACGTATAATATTTACCGGCACTTCTTGCCATAATTTTTTCAGCCGGCTATATGGCAAGTGCAACTCGACTAGATTTTCTGCAGAAAAGTTTGAAGGCAAAGATTCCAAAGGATAATGCGCCCAACCAAGATATCTTAGCTCATTCGGCAGAGATTCAAGCCCTTGATGAAGATACAAGCCCCACGGTTCATAGAAGCGAATATCACGAGTTCCTGCAGTATATATAAATATTCAGAAAGTGGAGCTTGCTCATCTTAGTAAATACTTGTGGCTTTAAATGTAGTTGTTTGATTCTCAACAAGTTCACGACTATGCTTCATGGAGCAAAACGAAATCTGTTTCCAAAGTTTCATCTAAAACTAATTTAATAAATACTACTTTCAAACAAATTCAAAATATCAGTACAATCACACTATTTACATTAGACTTTTAAACTAATGTATAGGAAACTAATTTTACTCATTTAAATCATATTCAAAACTCGGTTTAAGAAACTATACATTTAACATGCATAATCTACCCTCTATCTGAACATCATATCAATAGTAAACATTCTAAAACCAAAATATATTAAACTAATATATTAAACAAAAATATATTTCTTCTTTTTTGGTTTCAGTTTATCTTGACAGTTTAAAACCACCAAAAATCATGTTTTAAATTTAAATTATATAGTTATATTCTAGAAGCTCTCAAAACTTCAAATTCACAATCACCAACTGTGTATTACACTATAGCATGTGTCATTAGGTTTACACCAAGAGATTTGAAAAAATATAAATTAAGAAGCTATATAGAAATTTAAAAAATTGAGAATAAGTTATTAAATTTAAAGAGAAAATAATCCTTTAATCGAAGTTGTGTGAGAAGATCTCACCTTACATTTATAAAGTTAAGACAAAAGTCTAATCTCGGTGATTTTCTTCACATGCTCAATTTAAATTGTATTTTATAGGATAATAAAACTTCATAACTGTTATAAAATAAAAGTAATTATAAATAGAAAAAGAGAAGATAGAGAGTAACTTTTGTGTGTTTTATTAGCGGTAATAGATACAATATGTAATTCCATTCATAAAAGATACAAATTAAATCATTAATACAAATAAAGAAGGAATCATAAATGATACTCTTATCTCTCTCAATTCTATATTTTGAATAAAATCCTTCCATGGAACGTATTTGTATGTGAGCTTTTCGTGATGTTATTTTAACCCTCGGTTTCAAACTTGGTTGAATGTTGAGACTGTTATGCAGATAGCGAAAACAGACTATGTCGTACATCAAATACATATGATCTGATTTAATACAATGATCTGGTCTTTTCCAGATCACATTGTTGGTGTGCTACCTTTACCCTCACGTTCACCTCCAATCATATTAAATTCCAAAACTGAACCCCTATATGGAACTTCTGAAACAACGAAGCCAAAAAATGAAAACCAACTGAGATAAGAAAAAAAAAAGAAGAAGAAGAGAGAGATCAATTTTCATGCACTCACAAGTACACATAGGTTTTTGTTTGATAATCATGCATCGATATAATATTTTCTTCAAGCATACTTGTTAGAGGTTTATCCTTCAACCTTTCTAACCCCACAGCCACTGAATAAACATCATTTTTCATGTTATGTATACTATACTAGATTCAGTAGCCCTAATAGAAACATGCAATAAATATATATATATATAATCTCCTTTTCATTCAGATCAAGTTTATCATAACTCAGTTTAATAGTCACATTTTTTAGTCTTTATAATGGCTTTTGATGACTTTCTTTGATAAAACTAGTGGTTTTGAATTTCAATTTTATTTGATTTAAAGGCATTCAAGTTGAAAATTTCGTAAGGCTTCTTCAAAGTTTAATGTTCAAAATCTATCAGTACCAAACGGTCCAGAAAACGCATGTTTATTAGAAGTGAAAAAGAAAACGTTCCTGTAAATCAACCAGAGATTGTAGACAATTTTAGTGTTAACTAAATTTGAAGATAAATTATATAAAATATATTCTCATGGGAATAAATTAGACGAACTTTTATACGAAGAATTCTTCCCTCAACCTATTAATACAATCTATTAGGTATATGTGAATTGTGAAATCATTTTTCCCTGTCGAAAAAAAACTACTTTAAAGAGATTATTTTCATGTTTTTTCTCTTATATTTTAGAAAAAAAAAAGACAATAATTATTAGATAAAAAAAAAACACAATTGTTATATATATTTCTGTAATGATTATCTTACCAATACATCGATGCCCGTCATTCCAATAATTGGTACATCTTCTGACTTCAATTGTAGTAAGGGTTGTGCATGTGAAAACTGTTTACCAACTGCATAGCACTCTTTAGAATTAACTTTCTGTCTAAGATTGAACATCATTGACGAGACACGTTTAATAATCTCTTTAACAAGCTCAGCATCATCCCTGCACAATATCAATAACATCTCAATTATATTGAAAAATTCCGTACTTTGTTAAAGCTAGTGAAATATTTCAACATATGAAAATGTGCTCATGAATTTAAATTATTTTTGGGTTTAATGTTATCATTAAATTGAATATACCAGAAAAAAAAACAAAAAAAGCTATGGCATGTCAATTAACAGTACATGTTTCGGGTTGAACTTCTTGCAAGTTCAAGTTCAAAAACTATAGAAAGAGAGAAGCATAAAAATTTGGTAATTATTTATTGAGGAAAAAACAAACCGAAAAGTAGATGAATGAAATCCTGCTAGATTAGCAGATTCCTTCAAAGCAAATCTCCAGGTTTGCAGAGTGGTGACGTTGTATTTTGTTTGATGAGCAACAAAGGCCTCTCCATAACTTCCCCTCTGATGTCGAACATGTGAAGGATCTACTTTGTAGAAAATAGGTAGTAGAATGTGTTCATATTTACTACTACACTCAACAATTTTCACAAGTTCTAACAAACACCAGCTCGAAGAAGCATAGTTTTCTGAAAATATAACCAAATAGATAGATGATACTTCAATTGATCTAAGAAGTACATCAGATATTTGACGTCCTTTGGGGATGTTAATCTACAAAGAAGGTAATCTTGTTTTGAGAAAGGGCTTCAATCAAATGACTAAGGAAACCTTCACGAACATCTGGACCTCTAAAGCTAACAAACACATCGTACTTTGATTCTGGGGCGTCACTGGAACAAGAAGAAGATGTCACCTTTCCCAGCAAGAGACAAACAAATACAACATGTGCGATCGTATTATAAATGCGAAAAGAAGACATTTGTTGATCTTTCTTCACCTCAGAACCCTAACAACATAAAATAAAAATGATCAGCCACAACATATCTGACAGTAAAAAGTATTGAGAAAAAGCAAAAGAATCAATAAGCATACGAAAGAATAGATCAAACAGCTTCTTTCTTAAAAGAATCTACAAATGCTTGTTTCGAAGAGAGACGCGATTATATAGGTGTTTGTTTTTCCGTTTGGAAGCAAATTTTGACTAATTTTTTTGAAATCTACCAAAAAGTTGGTTAATTAACCCAATTGACCCTTGTGATGTGCCAAGCATGTCATCACTAGCAGAAAAACAATTTTTAGCGTCAGTCTGATACTGACGGTTACGATAATGACATTAGACGGTATCTTCTATTTTGTATTTTGGTTTATTAAGTTGAAACACATGTATTATTTGATATTTGAAAGGCGTTTTAAATTTCAGAGTTTTATTTTGTTTCGCACTTCTTCTTAAAGCCATTTACGTTTCCTTTGTTGCTTGTTCATCATTGTTGCTTCCATCTTCATTCTTCCTTGGGTGGCGATTGAACCAGGGTTTTTTATTTTTCTTCATTTTTGCTTGCTTAGTTCAGGTGTATGCAAAAGTGTCCAAGTATCTGATGAAATCCGACATCGGTTGGTTTGGTAAGAGCTAATAAATTACTTATGCTATAAAATTAAATGTTTGACCACTTGTATAACCATGGAGTCGTATGTTAGAAAATAATGTTTCTTGCCCATTAATGGTCCTTTTGGTTTAACTGCGCTCATAAGCATAACTGAAGTGTTCCTTGGTGGATCAGAATAAGATACTTTTATCGGCGTGGATATTACTGTGCGCGTGTACTTGTTGTTGTCTAGTCATTCTTTTTAATTCCCTTACAAAATGAGGACTTTGTTTGACTGGATCCATCATTTGTTTTTATTTCTAAAGGTGTATGAATGTTGAATATAAAGATTAATTAATGTTTATATTCAACTTTGATATTTTAATTGATGTTTGGCTTCCAGGCCTTGGAGCTTCAAAGAAATTTAGAAAATGTTTTTAGGTCAAAAATGGAAATCTCAGAGGTCAAAAGTCCAGAAAATTCAGTACAGCCATTGATGTTGATAGTGATTGCTCATAAATAAACCGTCCCAATAGGCTAAATAATTGATCATTTCATTTTTTTCATTTTATAAATAAGGTGAAAAAATTGTCTAAAGAAATTGAAGATTCAAAAGAGAAAGATAGGCTTACTGAACAAAAAGAGAAGTTAACTGGGGCTTTTGCAGTTCAAGAGAATTATAAAGAGACCCAAGAGATTATTAATAGCCTTGTTTTGGATTTCGTCAAAATCAAGTGTTATTCATCATCTAAATCAAACATGGTCCAATCAAAATTTTCGGTATCTGTTTGATGTTTTGTTAAAATTTTCACGTAAATTATAGAATAAGACAATTTCAATTTCATAATAATATATAAGTAAATATAAATAGTAAAGAATTTGGTAACAGAGAAAAGAAGGTACGTGAAACACCCATTGTATTAAAAAGAATAAGGAAATAAGTTTATAAAACAGCATAACTGACATAGTAGTAAAAACGGAAAAGAAACTGTCAGAAGAGTAGTTACTAATTTTGGCTTAAAGTAAGATTTTTAATAAATTTATGATTTTATAAATCGATTTTGTAGAGTTAAATTAGGTTTAAAGTCAATTATTAACATGGTAGCAGATGGAATCAAACATTATGCATTTACATATGTAACCAATAAATATTTATTTAAAGTTTATATGAACCATAAAATGTTATCTTATAGATTTGATGAAAAGAAAAAGAATTGATTATAAATAAAGAGATAAAAAAATGATTGATATCTATTGAAATGTTTGATGTCCAAGAGATTCAAGTAGATGAAGAATATTATCTAACATTCATCAAAGATATCCGATGTTACTATATAAAATCCACAACAAATCAAGAATAGGCGTTGGACAACATTGTTGTTGTTGGGCTACCAAGCCTCTGAATGGGCAAAAGATGAAAAAAGCCTAATGGTGTTGAGTTGTGGTTCAACGGACCGGGTTGGTGGCTACTAGTGCAAGGTGGTGGTCAAGCGACAGTCTAGTAGAGGTTGCCCCTTTCGTGTTTTAACTGATGGTGCCCAACGGTACTGACATCGAGCGATGAGGTCATTAACATGTCAATAGAGGGTATTTATTCATGTCTTCTGCGAGGGTTTGGCTCATTCTCTCACTCCCACACTTTCTCTCCATCTTGTGCGACTATGAGGGACCCTTGGAGGTTTCTATGGGTGCTAGGAAGTTCCCTCTTCTCCTCCTTGGATCTCAATCTTCATTCATGGTGTTTTTCCTCTTTTGGGGTTGAGGAGGGAAGGGATATGCAAATTGGAGATGTGGATGTGAATGGGATGCACAAATGGAGCTTGGAGCAACTATTAGGTGTTGTGGAAAAGGATCTTCTTCTTCTCTTTGATTTCAATTTCTTTCATATCTCTTCAATTTGTAAATCTTAAATTCTACACCATGATGGAGAGTTAAACCTATTTCTTGATATTATATGCAATAAACTGAATTCTTGTGTATTTGTGTTGTTAATATATATATATATATATATATATATATATATATATATATATATATATATATATATATATTTTTTTTTTTCTCTTTTTTTTTGTTTGTGTTATATGTTTAGTGTTTGTCGTGGCTTGATCACCCATAGCTTAATTGTTGGTTATTGAGGTGTTGAAAAATATCTTATACAACTTAGAACAGAAATTAAGTACCTAATGAAACTTGCATATAGGAATATAATATGATTCATTAATAACCTTAAGACTTTAAGACATCATTTCATTGGTTGAGGATTTAAAGAATTGAAACTTGATGAGTTATTATAAGCTCAGAGTCACTAAAATACAATTTAAATATATTTGTGAGTTGAAATTTTATATGAAATTAGAATTGATATGATTATGAGTGCATGAGAATGAAGTACATATGAAATATAGTCTTGACAATTATAAGAATTTATGTTTATTTTTTGTCTTATACTCAAAGGTGGACTTTTATAGTGACAAAGGAGATATAGCTCCCCCAATTTTTTTTATATTCATATAATTTAATATATAATTTCAAATATTTTTTAAAATTTAAAATTTTTAATATATTTTATATATTTGATATTCAATAATTTTTTTATACAACTATATATAAAGGAAAAGTTTTCTTTTTGTTGTCCACATTGATATTTCAATTTTATCTTTTAAATATTTTTAAAATTAAAATAATTATTTTATTAATATTATCTTTTAAGTGATCATTTGTTTAATTTAATCATTGTTTTATTTGACTGTTTTTTTTAAACTTAATCATTATAAATGAAAATTAATTATAGTAATTATAAAAATGATTTATATTTAATTTTATAATTATAATAATAACAATAATAATAATTTTATTATTTTTTATTATCATAAAAAAATAAATACACTGTTTTTACTAGTTTATATAAAAAATTTGGTTGAATTATTCATTTGGTCCATTTTTTCGTCTAAATATGTCAAGTTGGTCTTCTAGTTTTTTTAGTCTCAATTTGATCCGATTTTTTATAAAAGGATGCAATTTTGTCTTTGTTCATTAAATTTTTTGAATCGGATCAAGATTTTTTTCATCAAAATTAAACTTGTGAATAAGGATGATTTACTTTGTTGATGTAGTTGACATAATTTGATGAAAATTTTTTGCTCTGCTTGCATCAGTTTTTAAAGGATCGAGACCAAATTAAAATTAGAAAAGACTAGAGCACCAACTTAATATTTTTAAACAAAAAAATTAAATTAAATAAATAATTCAACCAAAATTTTAATAACATATTGTATTAGATAAAGATCCATCATTGCATACACTAACTATTTAATATGAAGTTAAAAAAAAAATTGTATTTTTCTGAATATTTTGAGAAAACTTTAAAAAATATATATAATTAATAAAAAATTGTAATTTAAAAAAAATTAAAACAATATATTCTAAGCAAACTATGATTTACTAATAAAATTAAAATATAAATACACAAATACAAAATAAATAATAAAAACCATCCCAACCACAGAAAAGTAGAGTTCTAGGTTGGCTTTTTCGGTAGGTCTCTGTTGAGTTTGATTATAAAGTATCTTAGAAATTGCATTATACATCCCGCGTTTGCTTCGACTGATATTTAACCTAATAGAGTGCAATTTTTATTCCCAATCTGAGTTTACAAATTACAGTCACAAATAGTTGGATTTTATTTTAACAGTTGTGTTAGGATTATATTAGAAGGATTATATAATTCATAAAATGCTAACTTTCTCTGTTGAATGAACAGATCCAATAAGAAAATGGAATGAAATAGACAACGACTGAAGAGCTAATAGTTTAGAAAAATAGATAGGAGAGATAAAAATATTTGTGATCCTTCTAAGTATTCGTCGATAAAATACGTGATGAATAATTATAAAAAATAAATAATAATTTTAGATCCTTAGTATATTAGTAACTGATATTTATTTACTTTAAATATGAATTATTTGTGTTTTAATTTATAAATATTTATAGTAAAGTTTATGTAAATAGTTGTGGAATATTGACCATAACTGATAGTCAATGACAGGAGATAAGAAGGTAAGATGAGAGAAATTATTAAAAGGAAAATTGGTGTTGATAATTATTGATACTAACAAAAAAATGTCTTTTTCATAATTGACGTTTATAATTATAAACAAATATTGGACAAGAAATTTCAAACGAAATTGTTAGGAAACATGTACATGCCGAACAAATATTTTCTCAATGACCGTATATATCTTGGGAGTTATTTCACATTCCAAGCATTTTTAAGAAAACAAAATTAATACGAATAACTCATTTATCTCAAATTCATACAATTTTAATCATTCTCAATAAACATTATCGTACCGTACAAAACATAAACCCTATGCGGTTTTACAAAACTTTCTTAATCCAAGTTAAGAAAAAGACGAAAGAAGAACTTAATCCAAAATACATTTTTCAAAAATTTAAAAAGAGATATTAAAATTTCTTTTTAAAAAAGTAATGATTTCTCGGTAATGAAATTTGAATAATTAATTTTTTTTGTACTCAACATTTTATTCTTCTCAGGTATATATGATTTATGTCAATGCAGTACACGCGCTGTCAAAACCAAGTCACAGTTAGCTCTGGAAATCTCAGTGCAGCAGTGAAGTGATTCTGCAAAATTCACAATCCAAAAGTTAAGACAAAACTCTCATCTCAGTAATTTTGGTAAATGGGTCTAAAATATGGACGTATCTTTTTTTTGTTAGATTTTTCTTTATTTGTTCGGCCATTGAAAAGAAAAGTGGTATGGAAAAGAAGAATAGCGGTGTAGAATGCAAAACCAAATCGGGCTGTATATTTACCCTTTCCTTTTTTTATTTCTTTTCTATTATCATTTTTTAAGTAATTTTCTAATTTCTAATTAGTTAAAACTTTTAAATTTTAAAGAAACTTTACTTCACCGTTTTTATTAAATAAACAACTATATATATATATATATATATATATATATATATATATATATATATATATATATATATATATATTATATATTTTCAAAAATAAGTGTTATTTATTCAGACAATCGAGTGTTGACATATTATAAAAAAATAAAAAAGAATAAATTAAAATTATTGTAAGATAATATTTTAAATATAGTAATTTAAGTAAAATAAAATGTTTACAAATTAACTATAAATATTTATACATTATAAAATACAATTTTTATGTATTTCATTTTGTATAAAAGTAATAATAGAACAACTAATAACTATAAACTTAAAATAATTGAAAAATAAGTGCACAAAATAAATTATTGAAATAAAATTAAATTAAATTTTATATAGAAACGATTACTAAAATTTAGTAAAAAGTATTAAGATTCGAATATTAAGTAAAAATAATTTTTTTGTCGAGATCGACCATCGAATGTCAATTAGCTGGACAGCGTAATAAGTACGACATACTTTCTCAGTTTTGTTCAAATAGTCAAATTTGGTGATAAGATAATTTCAAAAGTTCTTAACATTCTTCTACATGTCCCCTTCTTTCGTTGCTCAACTGATCTTCAAACACAAATATTAAAAGGAAAATAATTTTTGAATTATAAATTTTGGTAACTTTATCTTAAAATTTTATGTGTCATTAATTTTTTTATTTTTTTTTATTCTCAATATTCAAAAATTATTTAAAAGATAACACGTCATTGTAAAAAAAAAAAAATTGTCGAGTAATATATCTCGATACTTAGTATATCCCAATAAAAAACAACCATGTCCAAAAACTATACACACATACCTCCTCTTTAATATTCTGTCTTCCCTCTCACCTATTCCGCAGAGCATCTGCACAGACTTAACAATGTTCCTTTGGAATATGAGCATCATACAATTGTTGTTTGTTAAGAAAATTGCTGATTGTGCTAACCCCAAACCCTCTTAACTGCACCTCTATGTATTTTGATGACAATGCCAGTGTTGCTACTGTAACCTTAAATTTTAGCATTGGTTGTTGTTTGGCACGACTGGTTAGAAAGCGAGAACATTCTTGGTTGTACATCAGATACACATGATCCGACTTAATACTATGATGTGGTCGGTCTAAATACACGATCACACTGTCATCACCTTCATCTTCACCTTCAGTACTCACCTTCAATTTCAAAACCCTCTCCGCATACTGCACTGCCGGTAAAATGAAGCATAAAATGTAACCCGAGTGAGAGGAATGTGGAGCAAAACTTATGTAATCATCATCATCATCATCATCATCATAAAGTGTGGTCTTATGCGTCAACCATTCTGGAACTTGGCTTCCTGGGTACACATAAATAGCTTGAGCATCACCAGATGTAGACAAATGCCGGTGTGCAAATTTCACCATGTTAATTCGCGCATTCGTCTCAATGGCCTTGAGAGAACGTTCATCCAAGTTCAAGCAGTTCCAAAAGACAATCTTTTTCTTATTTTCATTCCATTGTTCAGCGATAGTAGGGAACGTTACACTCTCCAATGAGACGCATTCACGGGCATCTAATGTTTCAATTGATGGAGGAAGCTCTGGTAGGGATCTAAGATTCCTACAATATCGTAGATCGAGATGTCGCAACCCTTTAAGATCTTTCATGCTTGCAGGCAAGCTCTCAATGGAAGAAAATGCTAGATTTATCTTTTCAAGCTTGCTTTGGGATCCAATAGATGAAGGGAGTTGCTTGATACTCGTGAGTTCTAAATTCAACATTATCATATTCTTTGAGGTTACTGAGAAATCCTTTAGTTCCATGCATTTATAGAGGGAGAGGTAACGAAGGGAATCCATGTGGACATTGCTTCGAATGCTTGTAAGGGACCTGCAGTCCTCCAAATCTAATATCTCAAGCTTTTTGAGAGAGAAAATTGATGGATGAACACTTGTCAACCCTACACAGGAACGGAGATCTATTACTTCAAGATTTGGGGCCTTTGAAAAATCTGGCAACTCCTTTATGTTTGAGGATGAATACAGCATAAGAACCCTTAAGTTCACAAGATCCTGTAGCAGTTGAAACAAACAGATTATTGAAGACATTGCATGGGCTAATGTTAATTTTAGATTAAAAGGAATACGTATAATATTTACCGGCACTTCTTGCCATAATTTTTTCAGCCGGCTATATGGCAAGTGCAACTCGACTAGATTTTCTGCAGAAAAGTTTGAAGGCAAAGATTCCAAAGGATAATGCGCCCAACCAAGATATCTTAGCTCATTCGGCAGAGATTCAAGCCCTTGATGAAGATACAAGCCCCACGGTTCATAGAAGCGAATATCACGAGTTCCTGCAGTGTAAATATTCAGAAAGTGGAGCTTGCTCATCTTAGTAAATACTTGTGGCTTTAAGTGTAGTTGTTTGATTCTCAACAAGTTCACGACTATGCTTCTGATAGCGTCGTTACCCTGCAAGAAAAGTGGTAGAAATTTTGTAAACATCACTATAATCTACTTTTCCTAAAATTATTCAATTCTTCTGTGTTATTTTATCTATTACCTTGTTGTATGTTAGTACTCTGTAAATGTCGTCAGGATCAAATAGTCGAACCTGGCTTCTGGGGTCTTCAATAGATTCTTGGCCAGCAATCTGCCAAGCGGTTTCTCGTATAATGTCATGCATCAATACAGTATTTTCTTGAGAAATACTGATTAAAGCCTTATCCTTCAACCTTTCCAATCCCGCAACCACTGAATAATCACGATCTTTCAACAAAAAATCAATGTACTTCACCTGCAGTTGCTGCCCATAAAAAAAACATGCAATATCCAAAAACATCCTCTTTTCATCCTCCTCGAGATCATAGTAACTCGATTTAATAATATCATGAACCTTTTTGTTGTGCACTCCTTCTCTTTCCAATTCACTTTCCCATATCTCTTTATCTTTCCCATGAAGACGGTGACCCAGAACTTTAAGAACAAGCGGAATGCCTTTGGCGTAATCAACTGCTTTCTTTGAAAGCTCCTCGTACTCTGCCTCTACATGTTTTTTCTTAAAGGCATTTAAATTGAAAAGTCGCAGAGATTCATCAAAGTTTAAGGCCTCAGCATGGTATACATTTGCAGACTCCGTAGCAAGCACCTGTTTATCTCTGGTTGTCACAATGATTCTACTGCCATATCCAAACCAATCTGTTCTAGCTAACTTTTCTAGTTGCTCTGAGTCATCGACATCATCCAGAACAATAAGAACCTTCATACGATGAAGTCTTCTCTCGACTAACTTCTGGAACCCATCAGGTGTGCCAATATTCAAATGTTCTTCTCTTAATAATTTTGAAAAAAGCTTTTCCTTCAAAAAGTTCATTCCATGTCTCCCTGACTCCTCCCTTATGTTAGCCAGAAAACAACAACTATCATATTTAAAACACATTTTATCATATACCTCTTGTGCAATAGTTGTCTTACCAATACCACCCATGCCCCATATTCCAATCATGCGAACATCTGTTGCTTCTAATTGCATCAATGATTCAACATCTGCAATTCGTTTACCTATTCCAACAAGCCCTTTGGAGTTAACGTGGTGAACATGATTCAACGTCCTCCAGACAAATTTAACTATACCTTTAACAAGTTCAGCTTCATCTCTGTGCAGCAAAGAAGTAATGAGAAACTCAGAAAAGAATCAAACAAAAACAAGAACAGAAAAATTCCTTCTATAAACAAAAAAAAAAAAAAAAAAAAAAAACTAACCGAAAGTTTGATAAATGAAATCCTGATAGATTAGCAGATTCACTCAAAGCAGATCGCCAGGTTTGCACAGTAGTGAAGGAATATTTTGTTTCATGTTTAACAAAGGCATCTCCATAAGTCCTCCTTTGATGTCGTACGTCTGAGGGGTCAACTTTGTAGAAAATAGGCATTACAGTTTGTCCATTTTTTCTCCTGCACTCCAAAATTTTCTCAAGTTCTGACAAACACCATTTTGAAAAAGCATAGTTTTCTGAAAATATAACCAAAGAAATATATGATTCCTCAATTGCTCCAAACAGTGCTTCAGATATTTCTTCCCCTTTTGGGATGCCATCATCTACGAAGAAAGCAATTTGTTTCTGAGAAAATAGCTCAATCAAATGGCTGAGGAAACCTCTACGGACATCTTCACCTCTGAAGCTGACAAATACATCGTACTTTATTTGAGCAGTGTCATTGGAACAAATTGAAGATGTTACAAACACGAGACACAAGAATGCAACATATTTGATTTTATGAGAAACTTGGAAAGACATTGTTGGATTGACTAAAACACACTGCATCCTAACTTCTTCGTCTCTCTACACCTTTGCAATATAAATAAAAAACAATTATCAGCCACAATATATCTATCTAGAAGTCTAGACACCGGCTTAATTCCTTTTTTATTAGAAATATAGACACTGACTAATATAATTTTGTTCTTCATTGATTCATAGAAAGAAAAAAGAAATATAAAATTAATAAAATAATATTATTGTGTATCAAAAACAAATCACTATAAAAAAATGGTTGATTTTCTATATTTACTTCAAAAATTCAAACTAGATCGTTGAATGTCACTACTCATAATTGAAAAAATGTTTTTTTAACAAATTGAAAAGTAAACGACGTGATGAATTATCGACTGAGCATTTTTGAAAAAATCTCTTTATTTTTTTAACCACTTACAACACATTTCTACTTTCCGTGTTTGGGGAAGCTCCACCATCGACTTATTTCTTGGTATTTTGACTTTAACATCAATAAATTATATTTATTTTCTTATTTTAATCTAATGAATAATTTTTGTTTATTACTAATAAAGACATATTTTTGTTTATTGACCTCAAATGCTTTGAGAAGAAAAAAACACAAACAAATACATAAAAAGTAACTGCTAGCTTAAGACCGCTTCATCTTATTCGGTAAGCTCAATGATATGAAATGTATTCAATGCACTATGTTAATATTCCTTGTCCTCATAAAAAGTGAGATAATATTGTCTAAAGAAAAACCTTTATATATATACTACCGAACACAACCCTTTATATATATACTACCGAACACAACGCGTCCGTATATTCGTAGTTTTTAATTTTTAAAAAATTTAAGATCAATAACAAATATATAATTTTTAAAATAATTGTTAAATATAAAATTAAAAAAAAGGTAAAATATATATAAAACAAATTTAAATAATGATTTAAGACAAAAAAGAGGAATAATTAAAAATAAAATAAAATATGTAAAATAAATGATTAAAAGTAAATTATTTATAAAATAATTAATTTTTAAAATAACTAAAAGTAAAACGAGTATTATAAAATGTGACACAAAAATAAGAATTCCCTTTATTGTTATAATATATATATATATATATATATATATATATATATATATATATATATATATAACTTTTGTAATCATTACTTTTAAATATTTATAACACTTTAAACAAATTTGTTAGGTCGGATTAGATACTCATTCAAGTTACAAGGTCTCAAAGATATATAATAAGTAAATAAATCATATTTAATATAAGAAAATAATACTATTAAATGTGTTGATAATAATTACAAAAAGTTATTAATAAAGTAAAGTTACTAATAATTTATAGTTGGTAAAAACTCCGTTAGTAAAAATGATGTTCCATTAATTTTACTCGTAATTATTCAACAGTAATTACGGTCGACAAAAATAACGATTCCTTTTTCCTTTTCTCACTCGTTTCTATTTAGTTTATTTATAAGAAATATTTTATTGAATTTGATAGAAAAATTAACATTTATTTTACTGACAAATTTATTAATTACCAATTATTTTAGAAAAATCAATTACTAAGAGATCTATAGATGAATTTGAAAAAGTTATTTTAATTATCGAAAAAATTATTATTGACAAATTTTATTACGATATGGTCAAAATATAAAACAATAATTTTGGAATACTTTTGGAACTATTTTAGTGATAAAAATATTTATCAATAATAAAATATTTAAATTAATAATAGACTTTACTAAAATTTTATTACCACCAAATATTTTCACCAGTAATTATAATTTTAAAATTTATTGATAAATTTTGTTTTATCGATGATTTTGTTTTTTGTTAATTAAATCATTCAATAAATATTGTTTTATCAACTAATTTTTTTCGATAAAAAGGTATTTTCTTGAAGTTATATTTGTTTTTTCAACGAAGATCATATTTAAAATTCGTCTAAATTTTACCGGAATTAGTGTACTTCCACCTATATGTGGCCATCTAGATATTAGGTCACTAATTTACGTTAAATTGAGGGTAAAATTATACAATCATAGGATAATAAAGGGATTTAAGTTCAATTATTGAAAATTAATTTTTTTAATATAACATTAAATTCGTATATATATATATATATATATATATATGTATATATAAAATTATAATCATTAGCTCCTATCGGCTATATCAACATTTGTTTGACTTTTCTTGACTGTTATATAATATAAGGCTTAATAGTAGTTTGGTTCTAGTTTTTGTTCGTTTTTTTTAATGTGGTCATACTTTTGATTTTTTTTTTCAATTTGATCATAATATTGGTAAATTTGTTTCAATTTGGTCATTTTCGCTAACACCCTTAAAATAGTTAACATATGTGAACAGTAACCGTCACATATCATTTTGCGTTTTTTATTTTTTTTTACTTTTTAATTTTTTAATTTTTAAAAAAATGTACACGTGTCAAGCCCATATCATGACACGTGTCATTTTTGTGATTTTTTTATTTTTTAAATTTTTTAAATTTTTTTAAATTTTTTAATTTTTTTAATTTAATTTTTTAATTAAAAAAAATTCACGTGTCAAGTTAATATCAATGTCACGTGTCAGAGTCAGCTTTTTATATTCAATTTGGTTCTAATATTCGTTAATTGTTTTCAATTTGGTCATAATTTTTTTTTTAAATTTAACATTTTTGTTCCTCTTCAAATTGAGACAAAATTTAATTTGTATATATTAAAATGCATATTTTTGTTAAATATTTTTAATTTAGAATTAGAGTTAGTTTAAAATTAAAACGAAAAAAAGCAATAACACCATTAATTTCAAATTTTAAAAGGTTAAAAATATTTAATTTTAAACCAACTCTAATTTTAAATTAAAAATATTTAATAAAAATATGTATTTTAATAAGAATATCAATATAACATTTTTATACAAATTATATTTTGTCTCAATTTGGAGAGGAACAAAAATACTAAATTAAAAAAGAAAAACTATGACCAAATTAAAAACAAATAACGAATATTATGACAAAATTGAATATAAAAACCTGATTCTGACACGTGGATTTTTGTTTAATTAAAAAATTTAAATTTTAAAAAAAATAAAAAATAAAATAAAAAATCAAAAAAAATGACACGTGTCATTATATGAGCTTGACACGTGTACATTTAAAAAAAATTACAAAAATTACAAAATGACATGTGGCAGTTACTGTTCACATCCGTTAGCGAAAATGACCAAATTGAACAAAATTTACCAATATTATAACCAAATTGAAAAAAAAACAAAAGTAGAACCACATTTAAAAAAACCAACAAAAACTATCACCAAACTACTATTTAAGCCTATTATATAATGATTGAAACATATATGAAATAAGTCAGTTTTTTTACATGTTTATATTAATATTGTTACATGATTACTTAGATTCAATTATATTAGTGAAAAAAAATGCGTGCGTGTTGACTTCTTCTTTATATCAGTAGAAAGTAATAAAATTATTATTATTATTATAAATATAAAATTAAATATGAATATTTTTATAATGTTATTTTCAATAATTTTTATTTATTTTAATAATAGTTTTATAATTGAAAAAATATAAATTTAGAAAGATGTTAAGTTGAAAAAGAAGAATTAATTTAGAATTGGTAAATTGTTAAAATAATTATTTTAATTTTTAAAAATGCATATAAGATAAATTTGAAAAATATATATGAACACTAAAATAAAAGAATTTCTTTATATATATATATATATATATATATATATATATATATATATATATATATATATATATATACCTTTTAAAAGTAGTACAAGTTATCAGTTTTAAATATATTTTATAATTAAAAGTAAATAAAAATTCATTTTTAACTATTTTATTAAATTTAAAACGTTTGAAAATAATTTATTTAAAATAAAGGAAGAAACTTAACAAATCAGTAAGTATTACATATATACATAATTAAATAATATATTAATATATATATATATATATATATATATATATATATATATATATATATATATATATATATATATATATATATATATGTTTATATATATATATATATATATATATATATATATATATATATATATATATATATATATATATATATAGACATAAACTTTCCAATCTTAACATATATTTAATAAATTAATACTTGTACTATTTTTTAATATGTTAAATTATTATTATAGATGTGTACATTGTTATTAATATGTAAATTTATATTCGGTACTATTTATATAATTTAGAAAGATGTGTTATTATTATTATTAAAATTCAATTTTTCTGGTTTTTTGTTTACTCAAATATTCAGGTTAACTAATTTTTTATACCATTTTGAAGACAACAAAGTAAAAATAAATTGATTCACATTATTGTTCATGCAATAAATAATATTTATATACCTACATTTTCTCACCGTTATACTTAAAACAGATAAAAATTATTATAAACGACAAATTTATTAATTATCTAAACTCTAACACCTTGTTCATTATACTATGAAAGTCACTATGAGGAAAATCCCGATTATATAATATCGGATGTAAATATAGGTATTATCGTGCGTTGCACCTTTATTTTTTAAATATACGTGATATTATATTAATAGATGATAATATTATAATGTTATTAAATTAATATATAAGCTAAAATTATATTTATTAAAAATAAAGTAAAATATATCAAAATATATAAATTTTTTTAACCATTAATAAATAAAGAAAAAAATAAGAAACAAAAATAACTGATTTTATAAAAAATTTGTAAAAGTAACTGTTAATTTTTAAAAATTTAATAAATTATAATATTTAAAGTGTTAATTTTTAAAAATTTAATAAATTATAATATTTAAAAGATAAAATTGATATTTTGAAACGTAGACAAAAAAGAGGAATTCCTTTTATATATTATTATAAATAATTAATAATACAGAAGTAAAAATTATATAACATTATAAATGTACTTGAGTATGAAATAATAAATTTATTTAATAATATATCTTTTACATGGTAGTCTCATAAACATAAGAAATAAAGTAATGTATCTGTATTTGTTTATATATAACTATTAATTTTTGTAGCAATCATTTCTTATTTATTATTATATTTTAAATTAATTATATATTATATTTCACAATAACGGTAAACACTATATTAATGCTTATATTGACGGCTGGAGCACCTTAACAAGAATATTCCTTTTTTTTTTTTTACTTTTCGCCATTTATGTCATTTCTCTACTGAGTGTAATGAATGCGCATTACCATGATTTACAGAGTGTAATGAATAAGCCAAAAGAAAAATATTGATAGTCAAATAAAATGAGAACGGTTACCATAATTTAACCTTTTTTTTTTAAATTGCTCTTTGAACGAAAAAAGAAAGTAATGGGAACTAATAATATAATTATAATAATATAATACAAATATGGATATATTTAAATTTAAATAACAGTACAAAACACAATTTATTAGACCATTTGAATAATTTAATTGACATTGCTGTGATAGTGAAAAGAAACCAAAAATACCAGAACAGTCCATATAAAGAAAAATTCAAAGTTAATATGTTTTGAAAATAATTACACAGTTTTTAGTTTATATAGATATTACAAAATATAATTTAAATTTAATCATTAAAATTCGTAACTTTAATCTTCATGCGTATTTCTTTAAACCTGACATTAATTAACATAAAAAAATACTAAGTTGTATATATGAGGTCCCTTATAATGACAGAAATCATATTCAAGATCTGTAAAATATGTTTTAGTCTTAGTTTCAATGGGAAGGAAATGAAATTGTTTAAGACTGAACACATAAATGAACAAAAAAAGTGGAAAACTATGGGTTGATAAACAACGAAAGAAACCATTTTTTTCGTCCAAAAACGAAATCAACTTTACCAAGATATGTTTTTTGAGAGTTGTGTAGAGACAGACGCAGAGACAGAGAGAGTCCAAAGCGAAATAAAAATCCGGATTCTACATTCCCAATTCAATTCATTTCACAAAACAATTTTGGAATCCGAAACTCAACTCACTCACTAACTCACCACAGCGTGATCGAAAAGCAAACCTAAACCCACACACATACCACCACTCTCCACTCTCTCTTTCTCTCTCAACGCACACAATTAATTGCGAAATTAAATTAAATAATATTCCAATTAAAAAAGAAAAAAACCAATCCACTGTGTTCAATTTCATCTCTCTTTTACTTATCCAAGAAGTTTCTGAGAGACGATTCCTCGAAGAGGATTCAATCCGGTGGTTTTCAACTCGTTTACTGAGTGAGGTTTTGCTGCTTCAGTTACTGAGTCATCTCTACCCTATGGTGAGTCCAATTTCTAATTTTTATCGCGTGGGTTGCTTTTAATTTAGTTTTTCACTTACCCCAATTGTGCATTTCTTTGTTTGAGAAATATTTTGTGGTGTTAGTAATTTGGGGTCTCATTTCTGTTGTGTGTGCGTTCGTGTGTGTTTAATTGGTTGTTTTATCTTCTGGGGCACGGTTTATTTTTCTAAAGTTTTGATTTTTAAAGGTTTAAGGTGTTTACTGCGGAAATTTTCAGTTTATGTTATCTGGGTTTGAGTTGATTTCTTCAAATGGTGAATTTTTCAGTAACTTGTTGTCTTTCTCTTTTTTGGTTTTGCAGTTTGTGTATTTGAGGTGCATGTGCTTGATACTTCATGGAAACTGTGGTTGGAATTGAGGATAATGATGACGGGAAGTTTGAAGACAGTGGGCTGGACAGAAGCAGTTCTGCTCTGTCTTCACCGAAGCAAATTTCTAACCCAATTGTATACAAGCTTGTTCGGGTAGATGTTTAACTTTTTATTAAATTTTTAATTTCTCATTTGGGTATGCAAGTGTTTAAGGTCTTTGTGTTTAATGCTTTGATGACAACAAATCAAGATGGAATGCGTTGCCATGGAACCTTAGTGTTTTTAGCGGACTGGAACGCTTTTAAGAGTTGTAAGACTATTTTTTAGCCTTGTAATTAACCTGTTTATTAGACTAAAAACCTAAACATTGTCCCGGAAGTGTTTTAATATATGGCCTGTCTTCGATTTATTCAAAGGTGGATTTTTTGTGGCAACCCTATATGGACACCTTTTATGAGTGATTGTTGTTCTACCTGAATCACTTTTTTATTGCCTATTATTTGCTATAGCATCTATAATACCTCGATACCTTTTTGTCTTTTCCAGAAATGGCCAGCGATCTCCACTTCAAATTAACACAATTCCTGACGGTTTCCCATCTATCTTTTGTAGCGTAGTTGTTCCATAAATTACTTTCCTTTGATCACTTCTTTTTTATGTAAAGAAATTACCTCACTTTCCATAATCTTCTGTAATGGCTGAAAAGAAAATGTAGAAAGTTGAAATGGAATGCGACTTTGTGTTAACATTTAGTTTGATTAGATCAAAGTAAAGGGCAAGTTTATTCATTAGTAAACATTTTATTATTTGGTTCTACGTTTTCTTTTGTGATTTGTACTTTTGTTCAGGCTATATTCATAATTCAACCAGTTGTCCATCTGATATAATCTTTAGGTTGAAGGTGATGGAAGGTTAGTGCCTGCAACAGATGATGAAGTAATGGAGGTGGGGGATTTTCTTGAGTATGAAAACAGTGAAATGCATGTTGTTGCTGACACTGGACAGAGTTTAGAATGCATATCGATTGAAAGATCATCTTCTGGGAAGCTTCGGTTGGAGTGCTCGGAAGGTGCGTACTCGATCTTTCTTGGTTACAATTACTTCTCAACATGTTAAATGCCACGTCAAAGCAATGACATCTGTACTAGTGGTTACATCAGACTATATCATGGGATTTCTTGGCTGTTTTACTGCAGCTTTATCTCTTCTGAATGGATTTGAGTGTTATCTATTTATTTAGTTTTTAGTTGTTCTCTAGACCAAAATTTGTGTTGATGTCTTCGGGTTTTTTATTTTTATAAACAGTCTCTGTTTTTAAAATGCTTAATTTAGGGTCAATGATATCTGGGAGTAAAGCTGTTGAAGGCTTGAGACTTTGTTTTCACTATGACATTCCTCTAAGTTTTTTTTTTTTTTTTCAGTAAATGCGTTCTTGTTATTCTTCCCTGAAATTATTAGCTTGTTTGTAACTTTAAAGGGTATAATGCCTATCATCTAATTTAAAATGTTGATGAACTCTTGATGTTCTCGTTAGTTATATGGTCATACTTTTTTAAAAGTTTAGGCAAATGCCATGATTGTTAACCTATTCCTTTCCCTTTCAATTTTTTTTTTCTCTTATTTCTTTCTGCTAATGCTTTGGTGTTTCACAATTAGGCTCCACAGAGGCTGATTTGGGGAAACTAAATGCAAAATTACAGGTAATTGGATCTCTTTTGTTTTTTCTCGTTCCTTTCCTCCTTCTCTCTAAGGATTTCAATCTTAGGGAAAGAAAAACTAAATTGTCAAACTGTGCTTTGATCTATATGGTTATTCTGTTTGAATACATTAAAAAGTTGGTATGTCCAACATGGTATTTTCTTCTTGTTACAGCATGTTTAATAAATATGTTTTGTGTTTTATATCTGTTGTTAATTATGAAATCAAGTGATGGCATATTAATTACTTAAATGAGCTTTAAATATTTGTTTAGTCATCATGGCAAGTTTTTTCCTGGTATAAATACATTTGCGCTTTCTTTAGAGTAGTTGTGGTGGGTCTGAGATGTATTCTCAGATATTGCAATCCTTTTATATATCTGTAGTTAAGGCATGCATATTCTGATTCTGAGGATAATATTAGTTCCTAGATTCTCCTTCACTCATGTTAATCATGCAGTAATCTGTTCTTTTTCCTGTTGTAATTGTCTTCATTATTAACTGATAACATTTCTTCCTCTATCAAAAAAGTAAAGAAACTCACAAATTTACCTTGTATGTGTAATGCAGTAAGATGTAGCTTAAATAATGTGTCTCTACATATGCTAACAACTGACTTAGGTCTTTCCAATTAAGAATTATTGCATTGAATAATTGATGACAGTTTAGATTGGTAGAACTATGGCAAACATTTATGCTTGGATATGTTTATGTACATTGCAAGTTTGCAACATTTTCGTCTTGGACTGAAGAAGAAAGTTACAATAGGTTTCGTGGGGCATTAGTTTTTTTTCCTAATCATGACGAAATGCTCTTGTTTGGATTTAACTTTCCACGTGAGTTTCTTAGCTTTGATTTTTTTTTATCCTTTACAATATTGTATGTGGTTTTCATCTAGGAAGTGATTAATTGCCCCATATTTTCTTAATAGTGTATGGTCCCCCTTCCCTGGATCATTGCTGCACGTTGTGGCATTTTCAATATTTTGTTTCCAAGGGGTCCTTCTTGACCTCTAAAATTTCTTGTAGTACATTGAGCAGATTTTGCAAAAGGTCAAAGAAGAGGAGAAACAACGCATATCATGTGGATCACCTGTTCATTCTCATGTAAATGTAGACAGCCAGTGTTCAGCTGATAAATGTCTTGTCATGGATGGGAAGGTTCAATCTGAAATTCCCTACCAGGAAATTCCTTCTATAGCATCGAGTTTAAATTATACTCATAGCAATCAATCTGGGAGTATGGATCAGTGTTCTAGACCTTCAGAAGGAGTAATAGAAAGTGGGTCATCTGCTTCTGCTGTCCATTCCAATTTGAAGCCTGACCTTTCAATGTCAGATGGAGAAATATGCTTGGACAAGCTATCAATCAGAGAACTTCATGAACTGTTTAAGGTAACTTTTGGTCGAGAAACTACTGTGAAAGATAAACAGTGGCTGAAAAGGAGGATTGCCATGAGTTTAACCAACTCATGTGATGTTTCAGCAACAACTTTCGTTATTAAAGATAACAAAATAGTCAAAAAATTTGTTGAAGAAAGTTCTGGAAATATGAATGTTGCGTCCTTAATTTCTTCTGAAAATATGACTGAAGAAGAGGATATCAACTTTAAGGATTTGTCTGCTGTAAATGCTTGTGGAATTGATGATAACCAAGTTGTTTCTGAAATAAGATTGAGAAATCAAAATACAGAATATGGATTGGATGATATGACTAATCAGACAGAACAAAGAGCTGCAAAAAGAGTTCGGAGACCTACAAAGAGATATATTGAAGAGCTCTCTGAAAACGAATCTAGAGAGCACAATCCTAGGTTGCCAATTTCTTATAAAACCATGGAACTTGGACATGTTTCTTCAACATCACATGTCAGGCCTGCTAGAAATACTTTTTCAGAGGTGAGAACATGTGGCATGAGGTTCGACTCTCTTGGAGGATCTGATGTCGAAATTCCTTGTGTGTCTTGGATTCGGAGAAGTCGTCCAAGGAAAGATATGGCATCTCTTATGGTATGTGATACTGTTTCCTGCTTGTATATTAAGCTTACCCCTCTCAGTAAATCATGATTCTATCTTGTTCCCGTTTTCTACTTTTATGAAAACTGGTAAAAATAAGTGCTTTTTACTCAAGTGAAAAACGACTAAAAGTTGGGGTTTGTATTGTAGCTTATTGGAGGAACTTCTGCTTTGAAGAAGTTCAAAAAAGTTAGGCCATTACACTGGATCTAGACACCTCGTTAATCAAAATAGGAAACAAATTATGTAATTGCGAAACCTTTTCTATGAGAGATCATTGAAGATGTTCTAAATTATTCTATGAGATTCAACTATATTATTGAAATATTTTAACACAAACTTTCCTGTTCTACTTAAGTTAAAGAAAGTAATTCAGCAAGTTAGATGTATCCTTTTGTTTGAGTTGGATCATAATGCATAATTTTTTTGCCTTTTCTTCCTTTTTTTTTTCATGTCGAAGAAAAAAGGCTTCTTATCAGGCCTTTTGATGTGTGTGATAGCATGCCTAGGAAATGTCTCTTTGCTACATGATTTTCCAATGTTGCCTTTCTACTCCTGCTGCATTTTTCCAGTGCAAGTTTGTCAACAGTTCTGGAAATTATCTTGTTATGGTTGTTTTGAGAAGTGCTTTAATTTTCTGACAATCAGAAAACAATTACGCTCTTTTTTTTTTCAGAAATTCCATCCAGCTGCCACGAGTGAGACTGCAAAATTGAGTAATAAGCTCATTGAGCACAGTTCTGATGCTCTTGGTGAGATTCCAGATAAAGTTTTCAAGCCTAGGATGCCTGCTAAGTTTCATCAACCAGTAAGAGCAACTTAGCCTCCACTATTTGTTGAAAGTATAATTTACTTTTATTTGTTGGAACACAAAAAATTCATTACGACAAGAATGATGAATTTTATAGGAAGGAGATGAAGTAGAATTATAACACCATAAAAGGGTCAGTAATTAGCTAACTCATAGGAGTTGATAAATTAGCACCTGGAGAAATTGCTTATGTGTTGATTTTGTCAACTTCTAATTTTATATTTTTAAAATGTTTATGGATTCTCATATTTGTTGCTTATTTTGCTTATGTATATTTCATTTCTTGAATGCTTGAACCCAAGATGGTGGCAATTATGATTACTATAAAATGTCTCCATTTTTCTTCCTGTTTTCATTTTTGGTCAGTCTAGTGCTTCCTTGATGTGGGATTGTTACATGACATGCAATTGAAGCATTTGTTTAATCAACTGTTCAAGTTTTCACAAGGCTGACCTTGAAAAAGAGATGACTGACTTCTTTTGTATGACATTGTTTCGGTATTTTATTCTCTGCATAACATCTTTATGCTCTGTTGTGTGGGGTGGATTTGATAGTCTTCTTCTGAACCTGAGCAAGAGAAGCAGAGTCCAGTAATAGGCACAATTGAACCACGGCAGGAATTGAGGCCAAAAAGGGCAGATCCACCTGGCCATACTTCAGATGACAACATAGTTACTGTTCCAACTGCAAAAGGAGGAATGAGGAGGAAGCATCATAGGGCATGGACTCTTGTTGAGGTCATAAAGTTGGTTGAAGGTGTGTCAAGGTGTGGAGCAGGGAGGTGGTCTGAAATCAAACGCCTCTCCTTTGCATCATACTCATATCGGACATCTGTTGATCTTAAGGTAATCCTTTTAAAGTCCAGTTGTAAGCCATCTCATGTGCACTTCTGATCATGATGTTAAAGTTGGTAAAGTAAATGCAAGGCTATTTTTTGTATTTGTGCATTCACACATTGAACACATTTTATTTACCTTGTAGGACAAATGGAGGAATTTGCTGAAAGCTAGCTTTGCAATGACACCTGCACCTGCTGATGAGGGGGTAAGACTTTATGACAGTAATTTTAATTTGATCTTGTGGAGGTGGGTTAACTATGGTTTCTTCTTCAACCTCATATCTTATGCCTATGCATGTGTAGAACTCTATCAGACTAGATTATCTATTGGGTTTTTTGGTGCTGTCCTTTGCTGAGCATTAAAAATACACTGATCTGGTATATTAAAATTCTTTTTAGTATATTTTAAAACATCAAAATAAGTTTTCATCAGTGTATTTTAAAAATATAACAGAGGAACACAGAAAGAAACAACTTAGAATCCAAATTCCTCCTCTATTAGCATGCATGCTTGACAGTTGTGATGCCATCATGCCATTAATGTTTGTGTAATGCTGTTCAGCTGCATGCTTTTGGAGGCTGCACATTCATGAGTCTTCAATTCCCACTTCAGCTGAAGTGGGAATTATTACAGTTGAAAAATAGAAAGTTTTAAGTTATAGTTCAGCTACTATTATTATGAAGACTTATATTTTGATGTTATAGATAAATTCGCGGAAGCATGGTACGGCTCCAATTCCTGAGAAAATTTTACTACGTGTAAGAGAGCTTGCTGAGATGAATTCTCAGGTTCCTCCAAACATCAGCTCAAACAAGGTAGCAGCTGGTGCAGGGAGTGTGCATGAAGATAGATCAGGCTACTTGTAAATAAATACCAAACTTCTTATCAGGAAGCAATTTTTCTTTTTCTTTTTTTAACTCATTTCTGCACTTTGTTAGACCAATCCTTTCTTGGAAGGTTAGAGAGAGTAGATGCAATCTTGTAGACAGTTGAGAGGAGATTGATTAGATGTTTTATGCCTTCAAACGTTGAATAGAATGATGTCAGTTTTTTGTTCTCGATGTTTTCATGGTTGTAAATTTTGGTCTTAGTTATATACCTTAATTTTAGTTAGAATCTGTTCTAATGCTGTTAATGAATCTCGAAAGCTGACATACAATACGGAAAAAATTGTTGTCCTTTGTTTTATAAGAATTTATAAACTGTGAAATTTATAAGACAGATTTTTATAATAATTAATTAGAATGTATTGTCAACATCTAGTCATAGATTGTCTTCTACGATAAGATTGTAGATTGTTATAAATATTATTTAAAGTCCATTTATATTTTTTATAAAATTACTTGATATTTTAGCATATATTGCCAGAACATTATATTTATGCTTAATTATTTTTTGTCCTATTCATTTTGTTTAATTCCTGGTTGCATTATTAATAAATGGTTCAGTTTTAGATTACATTTTTAAAGTTGATACAATTTATTCTTTGTTTAAATTGACTTGAAATTGTAATGTAAATAAATGGCAACAATTTTAAATTGTTACTAAAAAGTCGTTATTAATTAACATCACTAAGTTTTTTTGTTTTTTGTTTTTTGATGATATTCTCATTGACTGTGACTAAAAGTATGAAAGTCCATTCAAACAATAGCACCAAATCCACATATTTTATAGTAATAGCTTATGAAGTTGAAAGATTATCAAAACTTAAGTACAACTATCAAAAACACCTC